>Ga0307509_10001937_pt1 | contig 34185 bp, 38 predicted proteins | sample 10_EM_MG_FD_202245 | JGI IMG/M metagenome (GOLD analysis project Ga0307509, IMG submission 202245) | Populus trichocarpa ectomycorrhiza microbial communities from riparian zone in the Pacific Northwest, United States - 10_EM | ecosystem: Host-associated > Plants > Roots > Unclassified | place...
AGTCGAAGTGAGATAACAGAATTGTCAGGGTCAAATGGTGTTCGCACTTTTAGAACAAAGCTGGAGTTGTTAGCAGGTACTTAGTTAGTATGAGAACTAGATGTAGCCCGCGACCACCCAGACGCGGTATATAAATATCGAGGTGCCTCCCGAGCTATTTGATCACAATCAAGCAACGGAGAAGAGATCTTATCAATATAAGTTTTTATGCTAGAAAAATCTTTATCGCTTTACCTATCTCTATTTTAAATCATTGAGCCTTTCTAGACAATCTCCGTCTACGATTAAGATTATCGGCCTGAGTTATCTCGCAAGACTTGAGATAGGCTCCCCCCTAACAGAATGCATCTTAATGATATGGCCAACAAAAACTCTTTTCTCCTTGCTTTAAGACACATCCAAACCCCCAACTCTTCTTGGTATGAGACCAACCGCACATCTTGCCCGTTCCCCGTCTAGATCCTACAAACATACTTGTACATACGAAGGAAATAAAACAGGAAAGAAGCAAGCAGAAAGGAGAGGAGAACCCTTAGCGACATCTTCAAAATATGACAAAAGGAATGAATAAGCCCCTGACAAAGGAAAATTATAGCTCAAACTTGTCGCAGATCAGCCTAAGCTAGGAAGTGAGAGTGGAGACCTGCACATCGGTGTGGTGCCCAGGAACAGAGTGGTGCCTAGGGCAGGTTAGGGACAGAGGATAGAGGGCTTGCCAAAGCGGCATTAACGACGGCCAAAGGGGACAGGTATAACTGTGGCGTGTTTTTGTATTGCGACCGAAGGTCGACCGCTGGAAAGCAGCATTAGGGTGCGAGCCAGGTGAGGATAGGGCAGTAGGGTGCCAGCCAAGAGGGCAGTGAGGTGCCAGCTGGAGGGGTGGATGCAGCTGTAACCAAGCAATAGGACAAAGACCAAGAAGGGGTGGAGGAGGGTAAACCATCCACCAAGAAGTATGAGAACGGCCAACTGAAGTCAGATCATGGTTTTTTGAATAAATCAACCGTACTAGCAGAGATCTCAGGAGACAGTGCAATACTAGGGAAACAGTGCCACTGGGGCCTCTACTTCACCGATAGCTCGAAACTGCAACCAAACATTGACAATGGTAGAAGGGTTGCCGACTGTGCAAAATCCTAAGCGAGGTGCAAAGGAAGTGCCGGGTAAGGGGGAAACTGAACTTCATCAGCGGAGGTCAACGACGAACGGGAACAAGAACTCCATGGAGGAATGGATGAGAGCCTACAAAGGGTGAAGAGCAGTGATAGCATCACTCCCTTAGGCAGAAGTCATCAAGGGGGAGGAGAGGGGGTGTGGTGGATCCCACGATGATTTACCATAGTGTTGAGATTTCAATCGCCGGAGGTGTAGAGGAGATGGTTCGTGGTTATATCAGGATACCTTGATTGATACTATGTATACCTTTCCAAACCCCATACGGTACCTGATCTGGTCCAACGGCTGATCTGTCGCTACATTTCTGTAGCACATCGCTTACCTCCTTCTCTGTAACCCTGATCTCCCAATTCAGGAGAAGCCTGTTTGGGACATGTAGGTCAATTGGGTCATCAGCAGGGGGGAAGAAATGTTGCATAATTTGGTCTTCATTCTTGTACAGTGTTCTGCCAGTGCCTCCAGGTACCCTAGTTGGAGTCCTTTGCTTAGTAAATTGATGGGGAGTCCATACATCATTCTTCTTCCCATTGGCCAGAGTGTGCCCTTTTTTGCCTTCTTCAATGCTTGCCGGTATTCCTTCTTAGCCTCATCCCTCTCACTTACCCCTGACCCTCCATGGAGACACGCTGGGCTGCAGTGGTATATACTCTCCTTAACTGAGTGAGATCTGGCGTCCACCATGCCTTCAACCACCTTGTCGGTTTCTTCATTGATGCCCGCCCTGAACCAAGTGAATCAGCCTGTTTAGGCTAGTTTGAAAATTATCCACTGCCTCGTGGGCCCCTCTTATCGGCTTGTATCCGGTACGATCTGGAGGAGGGTCTTGTAATGAGCACAAGTACCGGTACTCTTAGGTTTGCTATGAACCTCACGGTGGGGTGGGGTGTTCAAGGTCTGCTCTACTCGAGTACCGGTACTCCAGTCCCCCCCACCACCCCCGCAGCACGGCTGCCGTACTTGGCTCGGCGCTGTTGCCGACCTAACCACTTACAGCTTTCTACTATCCTCCAAATATAATTTAACAAAAGTGCCGGTAGAGTTTACCATACGCTTAGAGACTCTCTTCCCTCTGCTCCTTCTCCTGAAAGCAGCCTAGGCATAGTTCTGTATATACTGGCAGAGCTTCGAGCGGTACATATTCCTACACTGCACAGATAGCCAACAAGAAACATCAAAGAAAAAAAACCCCTTTGGTGGGGAGGCAGGATGAAGATGCGAATGCACGAAGCTAGGGAACATGAGCAAGCTGGGGGGGAAAACAGTCAAGTGCCGGGCTCAGAAAGTAGGGAACCAACTAAATTGCGATAACATCCGGGCTCGCGTCACGGTCGGTACAAAGCCCCCCCCCCCGAACGGCATACATTATGTGTATCATAAAGCATTTGATTTGCTAGGCGGACTTCTTCGTTCCATCACTTGGGTGGTGTGTGTGTGCTTGTTTTGGGCAATTCGAAATGCCAGTTTATGTACCGTGGGACCTACTCCCCACCCCCACTCTCTCACCCCAAAAGTGGTACCGTGACTATAATCGAGCAGAATAAGAGAGGGAGGACAAATAGAGAATATAGATAGATAGGCAACTTAATGTGCGATGGCAGCAAGGCGTTGCAACCTGCAGCATTATTTTCCTTTTTGCTCTCGCTCCCCACCGTAATTTGAGGGCTGTTACGACACCGTACGATACTCAATCTATCAGCCAAAGGGTCGTAACTTGAATTCAATATAGCAAAAGCAAGTAGTGTACGAGTACATAAGTCCGTCACGGCTAACAAGTCACGAACGCCTCCGCTCTCTCTCTATCACGCCATACAAGATCACAATTCCAACAACCCTTTTCAGAGTGTTCTAGAGAGAGAAAGGTTTAGAAGAGCATCAGTCCACCGGGGTGTATATTTAATATCATTCACTGCACAACAATTGATACCGATACAAACTTGGACCCTCTCCACACCGAGCGAGACACCAGCTCGAAAGCATCGATACCAGACAATAATAGTATGATAATAATAATATCATCCCGTGGATGGTGGTAAAAAGAGGTATTGAAAAGCAAAAACAAAAGTACAGTACTATACTATAAATAATTACAGGGTCCTTTCTCCCCCATTTTTACCTTTTTCTTTCTTTTTTTCCTTCTGTGTTTTCGTAGCTCGATTATTGGTGAGGATGTTACGATTGTCTGAGGAGTTAAGGTTAGGATATTTCTTGATGTGGTGCCCGATTGGGAGCCCATGGACTGTATGTCTCAGGTCCCCAGTTTTGATCAATCTTGGCAGTGTCTGCCCACACACAAAAATCTAATATACTTTTTGGCGAGCCAAGAGCTTCTGAAAAGGGATATTTGTATGATAGATGTTAAGAATTAAAAATCACTACGCTCTGCTTTTTTAAAAAATATCGAAAAAAATATCGAGAAACATGTTTTTCCGCAGCAGATCTGTCTTGGTGCAGGTGAGGACCAAGTATTGGATAGTGTACCGGTATTAGACATACACCCCTGCAACTGATGATATTCCAAACCCTTTCTCCTTTCTCCTTTTCGGAGCAAGTATTCGAGTAGGCAAAAGAAGAGGAATACCGGTACTCGACTACCGGTAGGAAGAACGAGATGTTTTTTTCTTTTCTTTTTCACTTTTTTTTCCTTTTTTCTCCTCTCATTCCCTCCATTCATCCATCCATTCATGGGTTGCCCGAGAACGCTCGCCCTTTTTCTCTTTCCTCTTCTCCTGGCTGCTCGCCCTGCGAGAATCATGTCATTATTCTGAATCCGAGAGGTTCTACCTTGACTATGGGTCTAAGCGCCCCACCCCCCCCCCCCGATTACAATTCCACAATTGCTCAATTTCATTTGTTGAATCACTTTCCGGAATGGAGAAGCGGAGGGAAGGCGAGAAACCCTTTCTGCCATGGAAAAGTGCTGGGGCTCATACAGCTCCGCACGCAGAGCACATATAAACATGTTTCTTAAACGGAACATTGGATGACCAGTTGGAACGGAAGGAGGAAAGACGGGGCACCAGGGAAAAGGGAAAATGAAATGAGAGACAAAGACACGACGACAATGAAATAATGCCAATAAAATGATGAGAGAAAAAGAAAAGAAAGAAACAAGCGAAAATATCCATGCATTTTGCGGCAGCTGTCAAAACTAAAAGCAAAGAAATTCCCCATCGTACCAGGGACTCGGCCTCCCTTTTCAGCAAGACTGCTGCCGCCCCTCCCCCAACACATCACTCAGATGTCGATCACAGGCGGCTAGATTTTTTGTTTTTTCTTTCTTTGCTGTTGTTTTTTCCTCAATAATTTATTTTGCTTCTGCGGTCTTTCCTTTTCTCCTTCGAGCTGAGAAGCGTGGGAAGCGTGGGAATTCCTTGAGACAGGGTCGCCTGAACGACAAAAACAACTGACCTACGGTAAGCTGGAAGCGCCGCAAGATAGATAGATAGACTGATCGACGGTACTCAAGTAGCTCTTTTTTTTCTTCTTTTTTTATTATTTACCTTTTTATGTTGCCTGACAGGATACTCTTCCAAACAGCTTACGCAAGGCCAGATGCCATGCCCAGTCAGAAACCAAAAACAAAAACTCGCAGAAACATGATAGCTCCCGCTCCCCCCTTCACCCGTCTATCCTGTGGCGGCGCTCCAGAAATGTGGATTGGCTCAGATGAAGCCCCTCTCACTATCGACCACTGACTGTCACCCGATCATAATGATGCCGAGTGGTTTTTTCCCCCTTCGAACGGGGCAGCGAAGGAAGTGAGAAGAACAAAAGCATCGAATCTGCCTACTATACCCCACTGTGCAGTTATGGCTACGGTATATGCCTGGCAAACTAAATAACTAACCATATAACCTATATACTCGTATACCACACCGAAAACCCCCTTCCTGGTCGAAGTCATGACCTAAACTGGACAGAGCTTACCGGCAGGTAATCGAGGAGGTCCAATAGGATGTGCGGGCGAGGACGAACAAGCAAGGACCCCACACCAAATAGGAAAGCAAACCTAGGAGTGGGAATGGATGGGAGGGAGGGAGGAAGGATCGGGAGTATGGAAGAGGGGGGGAGGGGATGGTTTTACAAATTTAATGCAAAAAAAGAAAGGAGGAACTTTGCATGGCCGAAAGCGCTAGGTCTAATCTGTGATGTGCAACGCATGCGGTGCCAGGGCAGGGGAAAAGAGAGAGAGGACAGGCCGGGGGGGTAAACAGCCGATACCAGGTTTGGCACATCTGGAACAGCGCATCTGGGGTTGGCTGTTTGAACAATTGGCCGATAGAAGTTATTAACTCACATGATTTAACGGGGTGCGGTACGAGTGGGTAGGCAGGCGGGAAGGGGGATGGGGGGTTGGAGGGTGGAGGAGGGGTGGTATGTGGCTTCCCCAACACCTGTACTCGAGTAACAGCATTCGAGATGAAGCTCTTTCCTTTTTTTCCGTCTCCACCTTACGCTTTATCGTAACTTAGTTCCGCGATTCGTACTTGTATGGACCGAAATGCGCAGCGCAGTTCGGTGCACTGATCGAGGAGACAAAGATGTTTGTTTTCGGTAGGACTTTGCACCGTACCACTAGCTCCCCGAGCGCAAGGCAAAATAACACAAAGTGTCCTTTCCTCTCCCATCCTTTTACTAATACTCGCTGCACTCGAACACCAAGAGGTGAAAACTCAAAAGATGATAGGAAGGCCTACCCTATACTTTCTCCAATATTCCGCTCTCTGCCCTTCTCATTCATCCCTTAGAGCACCCTCTCCTCTAGAAAAAAAGGGGAAGGGAGGGGGGAGGAAGGACCTTCCATCTACACCATCCGAGAAAGACCTCTGAAATTTCACCGAGTGACAATGGGTGACTCCGGCAGCTGACCTGCGGGCCTGTTTGAAAGGTATATTGGTCGCAAGTTATCGTAGAGAACCCCGTGGGCATGCCGCCACTAGGAGCGAGGTTTTCCTAGCCCAGTTCTTCTAACCTCTCCTTCTCGCAGGTCCTTTCCTTTTGGATACTAATATGGCAATGGGGTAATTCTGAGAAACCCTTCTCTCTTCTTCCACTTGGACACTCTTCACAATTTGCCCCCCCTCTCGTGCTTCCTTACTCCTAGACTTCCCCCTTCTAATTTACATGGGGCAATAAACCCTTCCTTCACACTTGTGCGATACAGATACAGCACGAGGGCACATCGATGGGAATCGGTACATAGCACCCCGTTTATTCCCTGTTAGTGTTTGCTATGACCTCCCGCATACCTGTCTACGTTGGGCGAATGAAGCTTTTCTCTTCTTCCCCCCGTCCGTGTGGGTGGGAGAGAGTGCGTGTGTGTGAGTGAGGGGTATGCGTGTGCGTGTGTGGGCGATGGAGTTCTTAATCTGCTTAACCTTGTTTCCGCTTTCATAGCACCTTCTCTTTACAGTTATGAATCTTGAAAGAGTCTTTTATCGGTGCACAGTGTATGGCCGATAGATAAGTACACTCTGTGGGCGAAAAGGATTTTGTCAACACTCACCCCTCCCCGCCGTTTCTGACGGCGAATGGCCATGTTTGAAGATACAGTGAAATGTCGGTAATAACCGATTTGGCGCAGCACTTATATACAGTGCAAGTATGATATTGTGGAGTAACGGGATACTCAAATTGAACTGGCCAGAGCATCAACTAGAGGGAGTGCGGGTAGGGAAAGTAAAAGTGGGGCGTTAGGAGGATGTCGGAGGGAGGGATGTCTGGGTAGGAGCGCAGTAGCACGGAATAGAGATCCAGTGGGAGGGAGAGGTTGGGTCTATCACATCATCAACCACTGACGAGTCTTACTTGTGTCCCACCACGCTGATCATTCTGACCACTCGAGCACAGGAATCTGTTATCCTAACTAACAATCTACCCTAGTTTGGTCTAGCCTAGTCCGCACGAAAGGAAAAGGAAGAAATAAAATTTCCAAAGTGACCAAGCTAGGCGTCAAAAGCAAGACCCGTTACTTGCTTATGCTATGATACCCAGAGAGGGGATCGAGAGGAGGGGGGGAGGAGGGGGGGGCAGACCAAACAACTCTTAGAGGGCCTACGGAACGGCAACTGCTTGAAGCCCGAACCGGCCCCCGCAGGAGATAGGCTGCTCAGGCTGCTCAGGCTGGCCATACTCAGGCAGAGCTGTGCGTTCCATCCGCCGTCTTACCACTCTTTTGAAAGCTGAAATCTCTCTCCACCTAACGCACAGTCTGCAGATGCGGCTATTCTTTCCCTCTTTCCCTCTTTCTTGGAGAAACGACTGGACAGGATTAGGGTGCTCACGGAAGCGCTCGAACCCAGAGTAGAGTTATCATAGAGTAGCATACGTACGTATGTATCCTATACTATACCATGAAATGCTATGTTATGCTATGCTGTGCTAACAACGCCTGCCTATCTAGCTGGGCATTGTAACCTTCCTAACAAGTTTGGGGGGAGATGTAGGTATGGGAGTGGATGAGATTGGTCAGTTTATTTGGGGAGGCGTAGACAGTTATCTTTGAATCGGGACCTTGGACGATCACCACCTCTTCTTTCCTGGGGGTTTATTTGTTCCCCCATTCATTCGCTCATTTCGTTTATTAATATTTTCTATTTTCTACTAATATTTCTGATTGAGGATATCAGATTGCGCTCGAGTATTTGGAGCTTTTAGTTTACCCAAATACCTAGAATGCCAACCTGCAGTGCACGCTGGGCAGGTATGATAGACGGTGTCTACCCTGCGCTAACCAGCCAACCAAACAACTGGGGGACCAAGGCAAGCAAGCAAGAAAAATATTATCTATTTAAATCCACGAAAATTGGAATAAGCCGCTAGAACCTCAAATCATTGGCGAAAGAAGCGGAACGAATCCAGCCGGACTCGGATTTTGAATTGAATTAAGCAAAAACTGGGCAAGAAAAAAAAGAGATGAAATGAAATGAAAGATCATTCATACAAGCCTCGAAACAAACTTGGCCCAAGCCATCATACTTTGCACAAAATGTCTCATTCAAAGCCCTCCTTCCTCCCCTACCCCCCCCCTCCCCCACCCCCATTATCTATCAAAATAACAAAAAGGAAAAAGAAGACCAAAAATAACTAAAATAGGCCTATCCACACGATATCTCTCTCTTCCTTTTTCCTCCTTTCTCATCATTTACTGTAATTTTCCTTTTTTTTCTTTTTCTTCCTACTTTTTTTCTTTTTTTCTTCCCCTTTTCTTCTTTCTTATTTCTCTCCTCAGGCTCCATCCACGGTTAATCTACACCGAACCTAATTCAGCCAGCTGTGAAAAAGAAACAAAAAAAAGAAGGCCGCCGCCGCCACAACTGTACTCGAGTACGACATGCCATGGCATGACAAGCCGTTACAATTACGATATGGAACAAGAGGGTACCGGTATGATACAACTTTACTAGTACTGTACGTACCGGTATCATACATAACTCGTGGTGGACACGGGTGGGGCCTCCTCCTCCTCCTCCGGTGGTGGAAGCAGTTTGTAGAAATCCTCCGAAGTGAAACCCGGTCGGATGGGCCGCACCGTAATTAACTTATCGGCACAAGGGTTTCGTTCGTATGTTTTTTTTTGTTTTTTTAATATCGTGGAAGGGAGGGAAGGGAGGGAAGGGAGGGAAGGGAGGGAAGGGAGGGAAGGGAGGAAATAAAGAAGAAGATCATCACCTTTCCGGTATATTCTTGCCGCAGGATAGTATGATAACCTTATGATATCCAATTTGCGAATAGCATCGTCGATGTTCAGTACGATACGGTATGTTTTCCTTCCTTCCTTCCTTCCTTCCTTCCTCCCGGGCATGATTCGAGGCTACTTCCTTTTTCTTCTTCCTCAATAGAGAGAGGAAGGAAGGGAAAAAAGATCATCACCTTTCCCATACAATACATACATTCTTCCCGCATGATAGGTAATGATACCTATGATACCCCAATTTGCGAGCATCATCACCACCATTAGTTTTAGGATACACTTACAATATGGTACGATTTCTAATACTGTACTGTACACACGATTCAATGCTAATCCCCTTTTTTCTTTCTTTTCTTCTTCCCTTCTTCCCTTCTTCCCTTCTTTCCTATTTCTCATGATAAAACTTTGGAACCCCCGCGCTTGGACCATGGTTTACTTACTTACTTACATGGTGGCAGTGGAATTTATGGTAGTTGGTTTAGTTAGGAACGAATCAATCATACATGATCGTATATACTTACATATAGGCATACATATAGACATACATACATATCATACGTACATACATTACATTGTAGGCACGATATGATAGCAGTCGACTGGACTGGACTAGAATTGGTAAAAAAAAGATGGCAACTGCCACTGCCTCCACCAGATTGTAAGTATCATAACATATAATACCGGTATGTGCGAGAGAGAGAGAGAGAGCAACCAACGCATAAGCACACACAGGTTTGGGTTTGAATTTTATGGAAGAAGAAAAAGTCCGTTTCTTCTCCTTCCCCCAGTGAATGAATGAATGACTCTCTTTTTTTTTTTCTCGGAGGGGATTGGGTTATCCAATCTAGCTGGCCTGCTGGCTAACCTGGCCTGGCCTGGCCCGGCCTATAGTACAAGTACCATACCGGTATCATGATCTAATACGTTACCCGTTCCCCAAGCCGGGAACAACTCGTATCCCACCACCGGGAAAGCTAGCGGGGTTAGTGGTGGTCGGGAGCCAGGATCGGGGGGAGAGAGTGAGGGGAGGGGAGGAGGTCATAGCTTTTTTTTTTCTTTTTTTCCCTTTCGGATGATGTTTTGTTATTATTATTATTATAATTTCCCTTCATCGACCCCCCCCACCCCCCACCCATTCACATCAATTCCGCAAGAAAGGATTAGCTATGTTACTTCTAAGTATGATAACCTGGTTTTTGCTGTAGATCACTTGCAATCACTCGTGCATTGGTTGCAATTGAAGCGTTGCGCGCGCGCCTTTTTTGCCCTTTTTATTTATTTATTTATTTATGTTTGCACGTTTTTCTGATTGGGTTTGGTTGCCTTGTTGTGCGGTCCCTCTACTCGTACTCGTACAGTACACACTTTGCTATAATACGATACGGCCTCAAGAAAAAGTCTAAAGCGCTTTTGCTTTCACGTTGAATGAACCGCTATGTGGCCGCATGGGAGCCACTCACTCGAATTCGGAAGAATGCGCGGAGTTTGTAAGTGTTAAATTCATTCATTTCCGCTACCGTATGCGCATTGATCGACCTGAAGATGGTGGTCCAAAGATAATTGAAATGAAATGAATGCTATTATAGGACGTTTCCTCCACTTCCCCCCCCCCCCACTCCCTTCACTTCCCGTCCTTTGCTCGGGAGTTTCTAGAATAATTGCCTGTGAAAAGGGGGGAGGACAGGGTATAGAGGTAGCCGAGAGGGCAGGTTTTTTCGTATGATATTACGGATGGGATAAGATAGGTGTGGTCATAAGGTACGTCTCCAATGAACGATGGAAAGAAAAAAATAAATGATGACAGCAGAAAAACGCTAAGAACTCGACGGAAACGTGAGGAAGGATGGCGGTGGGCAATAAAAAAGTGCAAATAAAGAGAAAGAAAGGGATATAGAAGAGAAAAAAACGCGATATACCATTATACCGTACCCCCACAAAGCTCAGATTATCCCGAAAAATTACAGAGCTTCCCTCCCCGTGCGGCCTGTACAACTCCGCGTGCGCACGCTATATTCGAATTAATACATCTAACAGCATTTCCGTCTCCTCCCACCGCTTGAATCTCTAAAAACATCCTCCCACTCTCTCAAACTGGCGCTGAAACCATCTGCCACGACCCTCCCAGGGCCCTTCCTTTTCCTCGTGCTCCCGGAGGCGTCCACCCACCCACCCGAGTCCCCGTATTGAATCCCACTCATCGGGTCATCAGGGTCTACCTCTCCGAGCTCAATCTTGGTCACTATCATGTGCGCGAGTCTGGTGAAGACCTCATCCACATTCTCACCGGACAGTGCCGACGTTTCCATCGTGACAGGAATGTCCTGGAGGGAGGCCCAGCGGGCTGCTTCATTTGTCGTTACGGCTCTTTCTACTGTCTCTACCTGGGGCCTACTCTCCTCCTCTGGTATTGGTGTGAAGATAGAATTTGAGGTGGATGATGACGAGGGTATGTCAATGAGCTGTCCTCCTAAACTCTCTGGGGGGGTGGAAAGGTCCGATTTGTTACCCACAAGGAGCAAGGTCAAGTTCGGTGAAGCTAGGGCCCGGGCATCTGTCAAGAAAGTCGGCAGTGAAGTAAAACTTGGATGAGACGTAATGTCGTAGATAAGGACAGCGCCAGCAGCACCGCGGTAGTAAGAGCGAGTAACAGATCGGAAGCGCTCTTGCCCGGCAGTATCCCATAACTACAAAGTCAGATCGCGATCCAAGCAAAAAAGAAAAAAATAGGCAAAAAAGAGCATATAGAAGGAATTACTTGGAGTTTGATGCGTTTACGGCGGGAGCCCGTACCAACTTTGATTATCTTGGAAGAGAATTCCACCCCGATGGTTTGCGACGATAGGATTCGCCCTGTTTGAAAGTAAGCGACATGCCCATGAACACTGCGCCCACGGTTCCAATTCCCCTCACATTCTCCTCGGACAAACCGATGCAGCAAACAAGACCTATCCCCTGCCTTCAGCCAAGTTCGGTATAACACTATATTCTCGGAGATGCATACTTTCCACACCCACTCGGCCCCAGTAATATTATCTTTGCGAGGTAATCGTACAAACTACCGAGCTCCTGCAGCCGCGCAAGGGGTGGGGAGGTCAGTATTGTACCAGCGGGGAATAGAAAGGAAAGAAGCAAAGAATCGCGCGAACCTGGTCTTCCGGAGCGGATCTAGAGGATGCAGTTGAAGCAGCTGAAGCAGCGCGTTGACGCGGCATGATAGAGTTGTTTGGAATAACGTTTGGAAGAGTTGACGTTGGTGGGATGTTGGTTTGTGTATCTTGTCTTGTCTAGTCTTTGTCACCCTTGCTAACTTCTGCAGGGTAATCTCGGGATGCCAATCCAGCGGGCTGAGGCTGAGATAGGCAGTGTGGCGGCAATGTCCATTTTGCCCAATGGCAGGCTTGCCAGCAAGTTAGGGCCGGACCTCTTAGAATCTCCTCCACGAACTTACAACAAGAAGGCTGCGAAAAATAAAAACAAGCCAAAAGACAATTAACCGAAGTATGAAACGATCGAGTATCAAATCTAAAACTCAAAGAGAATATATCCTTTCCAATTGCTCTTTTCCCAATGTATTTACAACGAAACCACGACAGTTGTGCTCACACTTGATCCCAACGATTGATAAGAAACTGAGGTCCCGATCACAACTGATCACTCATGAGCTCAAAATTCCCTTAGCCATTGTCCACGATAGTTAGCAAACCCCCACCAACCGCTGCACATGGAACAACGACATCACCTCCACCATTCCAACTACGTGGCCAGAATTTCACCCACAAAGATCACGGTATAGATTACTAGTAGGTGTAGTTCTGTTACATTAGTGCGCGAAATACACACTGTACACCCCGTTTCACCGCTGACCGCAACATGGTGCGGTACACAGCTCCTTTGCCCGGTACGTAACCAGACCAACCTTCGCTTGGCCGGGCCATGCAGTAGATCGCATACCTGATGCGCCTAGAGAACTCTACTCGAGTACTCGAGTACCAGCACAGCTGAGACAGCATCCGTGGGGTTATCGAGCGCTCCCGCCTAGCTTCTGAGACGTGTGATAAGCGCCTTCGGTGCAGCGCAGGGCATATAGTATCCGAGATTTCATCCACCGAATCTGGGGAGATGGGAGTTGTGATCAGCCTGCAGTACGCTGGGTTTAAGTTATTATAGCTCCAACTTTACGTTTCATTTCTGTTTTTCTTTTTCTTTTCATTTCTTCCATTTTTGATATTGGACGGTAGGCGAGATCAGGGGAGAAGAGCTTTTTGGACGCGAATTCTGAACTCAATTATATCTATCCACGTTTTTGCTTTGAACGCAAATTGATATCCCAGAGCTGCTGGTGCTGTACTATGCCGTGCTAGTATGAATTGGTGCCTAGCCCGTATAGGCTTGGGGCCTTCGATTCGATGGTCGTATTTGAATTCCGGGTGCGTAGTTTTGTGGAGTAACGGATTTTTGTTATTTTTATTTTAATATTATTATTATGATACGGTATCATAGAGGCAAATATCATCATCCCCCGTTTTCAATCGAGCTCACCTGCCAAATACAAGATAGGGTGCATAAGATACTATAAACCCCAAGTCTGAATGAGAGTTACCGGTATATGCGGAGTTGGCAGCCGCCGTGGTAGAGTAGGATATAATAGCAACAACTTTCGTTTGTGTACCCCCTTGTATCTTGTATACCGGTATGGTATCAAGAAAATAGAGTGGGAAAAAGCAATTCCCTATACCAGCCGGTGAAACCAGTCCCCCCGCATTCAGGATAGCGCAGAAGAGGGGCTTAGGAGAGGGAAAGATAACGAGGCTGATTCTGTGGAAAAAAAAAAGAATACCCCCGAAAGAAACGCCCGTATTGTAAGAACCCTAGATAGTAGAAAATCCCACTTTCACCCGAAAACTAAATCCCGAACCCCGGAAACGTTTAAGATACAGTACAGAAGCCTTAATTACACAGACCCACTGAAGGGATAAAAAAGCGAAAAGAAACAATGCCCAGAGATATTTAGTGGTGATTGAATCATAGAAGTATGGAATTGCTTTATTAGAGGCTTCGGGTTCCAAAAGGACAGCAAAAAAACGAGCTGACAGACTCCAGATCGAGGAAATACTTTTTTCCCTTTTGCTACCCATTGTATTACACCTCCGATGCTACCACTAAACTAGGACTGGGGCGCATCCCGGGGTCCACACCAGGTGATACGCCTTCCTGAGCACCTTCCCGGGAGGCCCCAGCAGAGATTGAGGGGCTTCCGTGGAAATCTCTCGCCCCCCCTCTCGTCTTTCCGGATGAGAGTCCATTCGGCGTGTCCAGCATTTTCCTTCCTCTCCGGTTTTTAGTGCCTGGGGTTCTTCCTCGGGGAGCTGAAGACCCTGCACGCATCTTTTTGGAATAACTTCCAGGCGTTGGGGGAACAATTTCAAATCTAGTAGGAGGTATATCGTCGGTGTGGTCGTCCTGCATGAATGACTTTATTGGGGAGTTCCACTTGCTAGGGGGTGCAAACTTCAAAGCCGGTGAGGCTCCCTTTGGGGGAGCAAAGGGAGTGAAGGAGGTCTCGGGAGCCTTTAAATCAAACGTGTGAAGGGCCGGGTCAATTTTGTCTATGTCCATGGCGTCCCCTGTCAAAGACCTGCTACCACTCCGTCCCAGGTCTCCGGTTGCATCGCCTTCTCCGTCCTCTCCGGTATTACTGAGCGCCACTGGCTCAGGCCTTGGTGCGATTGTCGGCAAGGGTTCGTTAAGTTGCACAGCTTGAGATCGTCCAACAACATAAGGCGTCCAGACAAGCGCAGCTGGATTGAGCTTTACGTACCCTTTTGCTTCCCACTTTTGGATATGAGCTTCAAGGGCGGGATAATCAATGCGTAAGGCGTATGTTCCGGTAACTGGATCCCTTACCAGAGCATTTAATGCCTCTAGGCCACAAATGACATCGTCCGGTGTCATTGCCGTGCGTTGTGAGAGCTGAACGATAGTTACTGGCACTGATTGGTTACGGAGTTCATAGCATAAAGTCAGTTTCCAATAGTTTCGATAGGACAACAATCCAAGGTCGGAAAATGGTTTTTCTGGCGACCCCGTTTTATTTTCGTGTCTCGTGAGTAGATAAGAGAATGCAATCAACAGATTCCCGTATCCTTTGCGCTGGTGTATCGGCAATGTCAAAATACAGGATACATTGTGCTGACTTGTTATGCGTTTTTCCTGTGGAATGGTCAGCTTTGATCTTATATTGTTGATCGGAATCCTATAAACCTTTGAGAAATATCCTACAAAGTGCATTCCAAACTCATCGCATTCTGTCATGACGTAAAATAGAAATGGCTCCACGTCGTAATACAACGTTTTGGATCCCAAGAACAGCTTTGCAAGCACACACAAATTTTGACAATATAGCGAGTGCTTTCTGCCATCAATTTCAAAAACAGATATTGAGCCATCTCTGTATACCTCATCGCCCGGCGGATGTTTGCTCTCACATTTCATCTGGGAAAAGGGTTAGAGGTAGCTGAACATTAGTGATAGAAAAAACATACCTTATGTCTCCATCCGACATACTCACTGTTCATGTACTTTAGACAAAACTCGCAGATCCACAACACACGATTTTCGCTGTACTCTTGTGGATAAGGTGCGGTATACCAAGTATCGATCTCATATTCCCCGAAATGGATGCATTCGATCTTCGAAGCATCCGCAAACTTGGTATTCCGGTCCCTGTTCTTTTGTTTGAGCTGAGGGTTGAGCGATGCGGATATTACCAAACGAGTCTCTTTTTCCGATTCTGCCTCAACACGAGCCTTTTCAAAGCGGTCTCTTTCCTCGACCCCAGGCAGAGTTAATTCGGTGGATGCCTCCTCCTCAGTAAGGATCCCACCATAAGGTTTAGATTTTTCATCATCTTGAGGTGAGAAATTATTGGAGATTGGTTTCGGCATGTGGGTCTTTGGCGTGGCTCTAGCAGTCGCAGATTTTAGAGGCCGGCCTCTGCGGCCAGGCACCTTCTCTGGCTTATGGACCACCATTTTTTGATTTGATGGTATTGACTTCGGTTTCGGCAGAATGAGATTTGTTTTAGCCGTTGCAAGGACAGTCGCTAATTTGCCTGGTGTGAGGTTTGTGATATGTAGGTGGAATTTGCGTGCTGTTTTTTTGTAGGTAACAACTGGTGTCCGTGGTTCGTACAACTTTTGTTTCCCTTTGGGAGGTGTATCTTCTATATCTGAATAACTTGTCGAGGCGTCTTGTTCATCGTCATGGGAAATTTCCATCTGATGTTCATCTTCTGGCTCGAGCTCAAACTCACCATCTTCGTCGTCACTTGTGTTCCCGTTCTTCTTTAGGAGATTAAATTTTTCTCGTTTTCTCCGCCGAGAGCTTATTGTGCCCTCGTTTGAATCACGCTTCCGCTTCCGCTCCCTCAGTCTTGGCGTTTCTTCTTTAGCTACAAGAAGGACCAAAGATTAGTACGCCTCAAGTGCAAGTGTAATATAATCTATGTTCTTACTTACCTGTACTTAGCCGCCTGTAATGCTTAGACTGGGAAGACGGACCTTTCGGATTCGATACTGGCTCGTGACCCCCCGCAGCACATGATGGACATCGCCATTTTGATGTTTCTGATTAGTAAGTGTTAGAAAGAACCATATTTTCCCCAGATGCTGAAGAGGGTTTGGGTTGGTCTTGTTACCTTCATCAAAGGCTGACTTTACTCCACATTCATTAATGTCACGATCACATTTCTTGTGAGCTAAACGTTGCGTATCCGCATTAGTATCATCGCACGAATAAATATGGAGTCCAGAGGATTACCAAAGGAGCCGCAGATGATACATTCAAGCGGATCTTCGTAGTCGGAACTAGGGTCATTATCTTCGTCTTGATCGCAATGTCTGCCAAAGCCAGTATTAGTATCTAGGCCAAAGGTTTATTCAGCTGAACTTATAGCGGGTCCTAACATGCAAAGATTCTTTGTGGGCTTTTCAGCATCCTCATTTTCAGCACCTTGCCAGGGCTTCCCATTCCTATCAGCCCGCCATTCCTCTTCTTCCTCTTCTTCCTCCCCATATTCATCATCATCATCGTCGGAGGAAGAGGAGACGGCAGAGGATGACTCAGAAGATGACTTGTCATCTGCAGAGGACTGGTCTTCGACCTCCTCGCCCTCTCCTCCAGCACCCTTGGGTTCTATGTTACTTCGCTATTCAAGTCCCATTAGTTAAGCTTTTTATTAACTCACAATGAAAACCGGTCATACCTTCCGCCTTCCAGTAGACTTGCCAGTGGACCTCCGGGATCTGTTTGACGCAACACTCTCAATGTCATTATCGTCCTCTTCTTCCTCACTCCTCAGGCCCTCCATACCACCGCAGCCGGGGTCGGAGGCGAGGAGTGTCAACACCCGTGTATGTAGAGAAAACAACTTGGCAGCTTCGTGGTAAATCCGACTGACTGATTTAAACTTCTAGCTAGACTTCCCTCCCCAGTGTCAAATATGAATATGATTAAAGGTCGAAGGCCGCTGCCGGCGACGGTAACTACTTGGTCGTAGTAATGTGGATGGAAGAGTTGCGATCTGTGAGCTAGGTGCTTGGGCTCTGGCGGTGAAATTCGAAGTCGGAGAAAAGTGTCGCAGGGGGTGAGTTTAGGGGATTTCTAGATTCCGCAAACGCTGTAACTGTTGGATTTTAGGAAATTTATAAACTTGTATTTGGAAATAGGTGGAGATGGCGACCTGAACACGCGTAGAGGGTAAGTGGATGGGAGAGCAGGAACATGTTGGTAGCCCCTGCACGAGGGCGTTCAAGTCGTGGGAGTCGCGGTTCAAACTCTTGAACTTTGGGGTAACACAGGGCAAGCTAATCTGCATTGAGAACCCAAGCATTCTTCCCCATGCGCGGTCCCAGAGCACATTTAAGAATGCTTGGCAATGGAGCCGCTTTCCCCATCAACGACCGACCTATTCTCCACAAACATTGCTGCCCGATTAATGATTAGAAACATAAGCGATAAAATTACAGTTTAAGCACTATGGCTATCCCGTTCGAAGCCTTTCTCCCATATGCCATTATGATTAGCGTAAGTAATACTCCTTAATGGGCACTTGTTGAGTTTGGTCATCGCGAAACTTGCTGAACCAATCGGTCTTTCTAGATGTTTGGTGTATCAAGTGTCGTGAGTTATAATGCCCTCGAGTCTTGCTCGATAGGAGACATGCACCTAGTGTGGTATTGACAAGAGTTGTCGTCGTGCAAGGGGCTTGTTGTCGTTAAAAGACTTAAGAACGAGGGAAAACATCCGAGATATAACTTGGACGTTTGGGATCGGGTAAGGAACTTCTGGGCCTGCTATGATATACTCAATGCACTGCTGACAATTACTTATTTTACCTATAGCAAAGTATCACCTCACTTGGCACCTGTAGTCACTCAGAATGCCTAGCATCCGTACTGACGTGTGATTATTTGGAGTAGTGATGGACCGAGACAAACGTTTAACTGGCTCATTTCGAGGACAAACAGACAACCCAGTCGCCCCTCCTGAATTCGCTGTCAACTCTGAGTGGAAGGTAGAGTTTCCTATCTTTGATATTTCCTTGCTCCCTAGTCTTAAGTTTATGGCTAACATAATCATATCTGAAAAGTTGTCCAAGAGACAGATGTAAGCGCTTTAGCGTGCAGGCGTTTTACCATATCCCAATTTTGTAGTAGAGCTATCAATATGAATCTCTGTTACTAGCTCTGCCGAACCGTAGTACCGGATCTCCGGTTGGTATTGTTGTTCCTCCTGCTATTCATCCCTCGGATTCTCTTAGGCTCCCCACCTCACCCACACTCTACCATTTTTCAAGGGCTTTTTTTTTTTTTTTGGCGGCTTGGTCCCGTCTCTAATGGCAGGAAAGTGCTTGCACCGATGACAAGAAATAAAGTTGTCGGCCGGGCATCCGAGTGGGAAAATACGCAATTTGATGTGTCGCACAAGAACCCCCTCCGGAGGATCATGTATGGGTCGCACCGCACGGTTGCATATTGCACTTCTTCTCTAAGACCCTAAGCACCAGGCGATACCCGTTCAATAAAACATATTTCTGATCACCAAGCGAGTATCATAGCTAAGGTGGGCATATGAAACGCTCCATCCAGTAAGCAATTAGGTCATGAAAGTAGGGCTACAGAACGGGCAGTCGTTTAATATTGGAAGAAATCGCCAATATCATTGTACTTTCCCAGTTCCTAAAGCCTAATCGTTAATCCATGCCGTAGACTGCGAGATAGAGCCTTTTGTTTCCCGCTAGTGAGGTATTAGTGTCCGTGAAATTCTGGGCAGGAAACGAGTCGGACGTGGCAGGAACAGTACGAGTACATTCAGTTCAAGGTTATGACTTGGACGATAGAAAGAAAAAAACTTCAATCGTGGGACACGGGCATATATCCAGTGAGATCTAAAAAAAAAGGGAAACATGCTACAATTGAATGTTCAGGTGGTCATATAAAAGCGTTTCGGTGCAATGCTAGGAATTTCCTAGGGGAGAACAGTGATTTCACTCTGTACCTTTGGATACGTGTTCCAGAGTGCTTAGTGCGAACAGCTGGCCCAAGTCATGATTTGAGACAATTTCCTGAAGGAAAAGGGTAGTGAATGTTCCTGTGTATAGCCTCTTACGACATTGGGGTTCTACCACAATTCTAAACTTCTCGCTAAAGCCATCCGAGTGATGGTGAAGCATCCAAACACTCGGCTTAAAAACCCATACAACCCGATCTCGGCTCCTAAAGCCAATCCTTCCAAACTCGAATTCGATGCCCGTCTCTAACAAACTCCAAAGAAAAACCCCTGGCGCACATCACTGACCGAGCCGTCCTGAGTGATGATATATGTATACACCAAGAGTACTCACCACCTTCCAGAAAACCATGTCCACAAAAACCCAAGGTAATAACCGGAGCATAGAGAGAGAGAATTGAACTTCACCCTCGCTTCCGGAACCGATCCCTCATCCCATCACCTGTGGGGGCTTTTCTCTCCACCTCACCCACCACCTCCTCCTCCACCTCGGCACCACAATTTCCCTAACTGAGTGAACCAGCAGATATATACCATAGACGAACATACAAACAGTCGTGTGTATGTGTGTAAATGCAACTCCCAACATCACTACCGGTACCCACCCGAACCCCTGCGCTACCTGCCTCCCTCCACCATCCCTTTCCTTCCGGGAGATCGCCACGACCACCCACCCACCCCCTTTCAACGCATGTGCTTTGCACGCCCGAGCAAGAAAAAGAGGTGCAGGTACCGTACGACACATTTATCGTCATAAACCAGATTACCGAGGAAGAGCCCGGAGCATACATATCTGTCACACACACACATGGTACAGTACTTGTGCTACTATAATAAATACTCGTGCACGCAAGATTATCCGGTTTGGGATGCAGCGTTAAGGGCGCCACAAGTGCTCCCTCCGGGGGTTGTCGGTATATATAGTAGGTATGTTGTGGAATGTATGTAACTGGTACCGGTAACCATGTACGCGGTATTGGTGAGTCGCACCTGGAAGGGGGAGGGGGAGGGGGGGTTCTAGATTCCCTCGGGCAGGCTGGGGGGGAACTTGTTTTTCCTGCGCTAGAGGGATAAATACAACCGGCTAAAGCTGGTTTTCTAGGTGAAATTGATATCGTGGTGTAAGGTCATGATAAGTGGTGAGAGGGGGTAAGTTAATTGCTAGTACACCAGTCTAACAGAACTGGTGGTGATGCCCAATTCGAGCCTGGGCGAAATCAACTGGGGTTTTTTTTCTCTCTTCTTCATCTTGCCATTTACAAATTCCTTTCTTTTCCTTCTCCATTCACAGTGCGATATATTTCATTTTTTGGAGGGGGATTGGATTGGATTGGATGGGGTGGGTGGGGGGTAATGGGGGAGGAGTGGGAATTCCATTGTAATGGGTGTCGTTCTCCTCATGAAGGAGCACTCGACCTCTGGGATCTTTGTTCGTGTTCTGGTATGATGCCGGCACCTTAGAATCAACCCCGAGTCTCACGCCAAACTGAGAACGCTAGTCCTAATGTGGAACTGTTTCCTCATACAAGTCTCACAGTCCTCATTCCCATACAAACTTTGAAAGCCTTTGCAGCCCCAACCAGAAGACTAAAAAGAAAATACCTCTGTAAATATGTTCTAATAACTAATTAGGAAAGCTTTAAAGAAGGAATTTTAAAAATTCTACCTGTAGGTGCTGTTGTTGCAGCTTGAAATATTGGTCGATTTTGGTTATCATGAGGGTAGGTTCTAAGGTGCCGGCACCATACTGTACCGGTAGCTCCCGAGGAAAAAAATCATCAATCGACCATACTCAATAACTCCTCCTCCTCTACAAGAGTGCAAGAAGCAAAAGAGCGGAAGATATCTCGACATTCCCATTCATGATAATAACAAACTACTTCAATAATAATAATACGAGCTATTTTAATAGTGTGTTGAACTATACTATTGAAGATGATTGGTCTCCATTCTTGACCTGGCTATCACCCCTGGAGCCCAAGCTCCGGCATTGGGATATCAAAGAGTGCCACGTTCGACTGTGGGAGAATGGCTTTTGCACGCTGAATAATTCAGAAGCATACATGACTAACTTTAGAGTGGTGGTGATGAAGATGTAAGGTAGTTTTGTCTTACTATGGAGATCCGGGGGTTGGCAAGACATTCATCAAGTAACGAAAATTATCCTAGGACAAGAGAAGAAGAAAGGGAGTCAGTGCCAATAGACCGCGATGCCAGTTTTCTGGTAGTGGATAGATTGTGCGATTGGTGTGGGGGACAAGAACACAGTCGTTAGCCTGAGGTGTTTCTCCCAAGACTTCGCAGCGCGAAAGAAGTAACCTGTGGCCAGTATTCTAGGCTCCTTGCTAAGACAGGAGGTTGGCGAAATGGAAAAGGTTTTAGAGGAAATAACACAGGTCTTTCAAGAGCAGAAAATGGGCCATTGGCGGATGAGGACGATGACCCCCGGATATTCTGAGGATGCTACTGGCCGTCAAGTCCTTACTGCGCATATTTGTATGCATTCACGCTTGGAATCAATGTGCAAGAGTGCATTAAGTCAAGCTCCTTAATTCGCTACAACAAATCTTCGAAATATTCCCGTGTACACCAACCTCACCATTGCAATAGCATTATAAGGTTATCATAAACTGACTCACCTCTCACTCTAGTCACTTCTACAACAATCCAAAATAGATATTAGGAACGATATCAGAAAGCGCATGAAGCTACTGAAGAGGAGCTAGTAGCTAGGCAGGAATGGGAGGGATTGTTTGTAGGTCTTTGAGATTCCCCAGAGCTGTACATGTGTTTCGGTTGAAGCTGTCGATCTGGTGTTCCAGACTAAGACGACGAATATTCTAAGGCGGGCTGGGAGATATGCGGATAGGTGAGAGGTTGATGAGGCAGGCGGGTGGCACTGATTCTTTGGTCATTTTGTTATGTAGACCGGAAACCGTAATTTGATAGTATCATTCTCATCCGGGCTTTAGCTGTTAGTTATCAAGAGTCAATATCAACACCGAGCTCTCCATCAAACAGCTAACACCCAATGAAGCAGCCCTTGTCATTGAACCTATCTAATTTGTTAAGGATAAAGAGAAGACACTATCAACATGTGTATCGGAAACTGCAAGTAAATAGGGTGAAAGCATTGACAAAATTTCCCAACCTGCGACACAACTCAAGATGCATACTCTCACTATGCCCACTGATATTCCGGGACAGAAGCAAGAATCAGATCCAAGGGTGTAACAATAGCAAGCTCATGCATCTTGTTTATTCCAATAAGGATTCCGGACGCTTGGTACTTCTCACCCACCTTCACGAACACGCATCCACCAGAATCCCCTGCCTCCGCAAAGCTCATCCCTAAAGGATTTCCTGTGATAGCAATTTCATGGGTAGGCCCAGAAGAATGCCATCTTTGGAGAGAAAAACCATTGACATACCCACTCCTGACCCCGGTAGTGCGGCCTATCTTTTTAACCTCGGCACCAGGATATAAAACACCGGTTTGCTCAATAGTGTCTTCATCGTATATATTCCCCCCATATCTTTATCATAGATTTAAGAAGATTAGCAATCACAAACAGAAGAATCATGGGTAGAGATTAGAGTGGCCATACCTTGCTAGATCACAAGAGAATATGCTCCAATCCATCCTGGTTTTCCAAGCTGGATGAGCAGTGAAGATATCATACCCAAGTGCCTGCAGCCGCTGGTCATAATCATGCAATAGGCCTTGGTAGCTACCAAACTGGGAAGCTACAACGTGACCAACATGCCTGCCGGTGAGAATGCCTTGCTTGTGTTGAAACTGAGCAGCAGGATCAAGAAGCGAGGTACCAGATGGGGTGTCTATGAAGCGAAATCGTTCAAGTAATGATTTAGCTTCGATGTCCTTTGTTTCCTTGATATGCAAACGGTTGGTAGTTGGACAGAGGGTCGTGTATGGAAGCAAGTGATTTAACCGACCAGTCACCTCGACAGTAGACGGTGAGCAGACAGGGGTTCTCGAACCGGTTTCGGGTAAACAGTGTGCAGCAGTAATTCCAAAAATCAGACCGGGTGATAGGGTTCGCTTCAGAAATCCACCAAAGCTTCCTCCTGCATCTTGACATCCTACTCTATTGTCAGATATTTTTCTCTGAGTACGATACTAGGAACTTGCAAACCTTCAACTCCAACTGATACAGCTGCAAGGGTTATTTTGTCTATATCATTGACAGGGACCTCCTTCCACCTTGCTTCAAGTCCATTCGCTGACATGATCCAATCCTGTCTTACCAGTATTGGTAATCCGAAAGGAGTGGGTGGTAGAGCAATAGACAGTATATTTGGTGGCGGAATTCCAAATATCAAGGTTGGAACTACAGGACCTCCATTCTCTTTGATGCCTGCCAACAGACCATAGGCATCATCCGTGTTGAACAGTTGCAGGACAGAGGTGATGTAATCGGAAATCTCAGCAGGGTCGTATGGGGCACCCGGAGCCAGGGGCATAACTATTGGTCCTTGCAAGAAACAGTTCATCATTGCGGGAATGATTGGACAATCCGCTGTACTTCTGGGGTGGGCGGGGGTGTGAGTTCGCCGCGTTCCCTGTTTGTTTAACCTAAATTAGTATTGGATGAATACTTTATAAGGGGATAGATAACATGGGAAAGTTGTTCTGCTTTGCCGTCTTCACATACCATGAGGTCTCCTTCTTGACCTTAGACATGATAGTGGGGTTTAGGTACGCAAAGGGAGAGAGGCAGGAGGAGAGGGAAACGTAGAAACTAAGTGGTAGGGGTAATGAGCGGGAAGAAATTGCAAAATAGAAGGAGACTGACCGTAGTTATAATAGTACCTGCAATGATCAAGCCAAAGGTGGAAATAGGTGTGGAATGTGAAAGAAAAGAAAAAGGATGAGGGATGAGCAACAAATCCCCCACGGGTGGGCGAACAAAGGAGATTTATAGCTGATCGTTTGCCTGGAAGACCACAGTGCCTCGCTCTCAGCAGTCACAACAAAGATGTTGCATACCCTTCAGCGCACGATAAGTGATGTGACAACGTGAGTCCAATATTGTAATCAGGTTTCGTGGTGCAGTTGCGCTGGCCCCGTTGAATACTCGGCGGGGGTTTGATATATAATAGTATCTCCATCTCACAAGGGCTCTTCGGACGAAACTTCATATGCCTGACGAAATGCCGTCATATAACCGGTAGGTAGGTAGACGCCCGGGCCCATGATATTACCCCTTACAGGGGATTTTTCATTTTATTCGGGCATCACCTTAAACCCTTGTGCCACTCCCGAATGCCTGGATAGTCAGTGGACAGCCCTACCAAGCCACAAGCACCCCGAGTGACATATCATGATGCAGTTTATCCTCACATGGTATTAAGGCCATCCCTGCATCTTGAGCTGAACCGGGGGCTCGAGCGCTCAAGCCTCCCGGAGATTTTTATTTCGGGAAGGGGGCCCACACACACGAACGTCACAGCATTAATTTATGTAATAATACTGGTGTGAGCGCGCAATGACAATCTCTTACTGTAGTGAAGCGATCCTTACCTTTGGGGCCTTAAGTTTGAGAGTCATCCCATATCACACAACCTACCCGGAGATCTATGGCTTCACCAGCGCCAACCCGCGAGTACAAGTACTGTGCCCATATATAATTCATCCGTACGACTCGCCCCTGTTCTCATACATGGATACGAAACACAAAGAGAGCGTGCACCGAACACCATACTGTCACCTTTTTCAGGGAAAAGCAAGCCTTCCAAATGGCGACGACGATGGCGTCCCCAACGGCCACACGAATAGACTTCAACCAAACCCCCCTCGCCAAAGTCTACGGCAACCCGAACAACTACTTCGCAATGATAATCGAGAACGTCTTCACCCCAACCGAGTGCGAGGAGCTAATCGCCCTAGCGGAATCCGCGGGGCCGTGGATCACCGCGGCCGAAACCTTGCAGCTCCGGAATTCTCTGCGGATCCTGCGGCTTGATGCGGGGACCGCTAGGATGATCTTTGAGAGGGTGGAGCCGTTCTTGGACGAGGTTAGGCGGCCCGGGAAGGAGTTGGAGTGCATGACTGGGAAGAAGGGCGGTGGGAGTGGAGAGAAGGGGAGTTGGGAGTTGACGGCGTATGTTTCCCCTCTTTATATATATATATAATATTATATATATCAGTTTTGGGAAATTGGTTATGGCTGACAGAAGATGGGTCCCCGGGGATGAACAGGCTGAACCAGATGTTGAGGTTCTTAAGGTACGAGGAAGGACAACACTTTAGCCCTCATTGCGACGCCACATATAGTGGGAATGGCGAGGAGAAGAGGCAGAAGTCATTCTTGACGTTACACTTGTATCTTACTGATGACGAATCTTTGAATTTGAAGGGAGGATCGACGAGATTCTGGAGCCCGGATAAGACTAAGTTTATGGATGTTGAGGCGAAACGTGGGAGGGTGTTGATATTTCAGCAGAGGATGTTATGGCACAGTGGGGAGCCGGTCACTGGGGGGACGAAGATTACTATGAGGAGCGATATGATGTTTAAGTGGGTTCCACTAAAACCTCCGAGGCCAAAGGGGGAGAAGAAGAGGAAGGAGGGCGGGAAGGCGGGCGAGGGGGTAGAATTAGTAAAGACTATAGTGTGATGGTGTGCGAGTTGTGGAATACTTGAAACCAAAACCGTTGGAAGCAGTTCTGCTATTTGCATAGAGAGTAAAATGCCTATCTATGCTAATTGCTCCACCCAATTGAGCCCCCAAAACACCAACTCCGAAGAGACAAGCAAGGAAAAGAAGCGTGAATACCGTTACATTCATGAGAAGCCCCGAGAAATTATATCGAAGGAAAGGTATAGTTGGATCTACAAAGAATAGTCCAACCGGTTGGGGATGGGACTTTAAGCTTAAAGATGTGTCTCTAGATTGCCTCCTTGACCTTTTCACCTGTAGGGGGCTCATCTACAAAATCAGGAATCCCCGGTTCGCCCTGTAAGAAACTCGGGGTCTCGTAGACTGTCTCAGCATCCCATCCCCCACCAAGTTCTACCTCTTCACCCAAAGCCTCAAGCTCTGCATCTAATTCAGCTTCATCGACATCTAGGAGTTCAATTAGAATGGCTGTAAGATAAGCGAAACAAACAGCGTGAGTACCTTCTGGAACGTCGTAGGATCTAGAAATGGATTCTTGGATGTCATTCCCGATGTCCATGAGATCCGCCATCTCATCCTGAAGTTGCTCGACTATTTTTCGAAAAGGAAGGGTGAGTCTCTGCCCGAGAGTATTGCAATGAGTGAATTATGAAAAGACTTACTCTTGTCGATATCGATCTTCCCATATTGCTTCTTCAGCTCTTTGTTCGTGGTTTTTAACGCATCGACCGTGACCATGACATCTGGGTTGGAGCCCTTACGTATCAGCAACCCCCGTACCAAGATCAAGCATGAAGCAGCCAATATTGAGAGCGATAAAGCCGGCCAGAGATTATCTCTTGACGCAAGCATTGGAGCGAAGGAGAAAATTAAATATAAGGAAAGCGGACTTTTGAGATTGTCTTGCATCATCCCAGCTTGTTCCATGTTCCAGGATTGCTGTTGGAGCTGGTCCTTCTGAGACTCATACATCTTTCGGCGCTGTAGGACTTTGAGTGCCTATCCGAGAGCAAGGGAATTAGAAGAGCCCAAGATGGAACTCAAGTTATGGCGCAGGTGAGAATTTTAGAGACCTTTTGTTTTAATGCGTTCTTCCCGGGCCCATCTCGCATTTTAACCAAGCGTTGCTGATAGGTGGAGAGCTCCGCGTTGAGCTTTGAGAGTTGGACATCGATTGATTCGATCCGGGTTTCGAGCTTTCGAGCTTGTCAGATTTGATAGGGGGGATGAGGCTCCGCTTAGATAAAAAATAGAAGCCGTCGGAAAGACTTACATTCGAAATGGCTCCCTGGAGGTTTGGCTTCGGTGCGGTGCTCTTGGACCCGAAGAGACGATTCATTTTGGGGGTGTTTATCCCTTGAGTGAAACTGATTTTTGTGTTCTCGTGGGTTGGTGAGGGCTGGTGGATTTGTGGCAACAGACAGGCTCACTCAAGACTTGGGTGACGATTCTTCAAAACCAATCACGTGATTTTAACCACTTTGGACCCTACCGGTATTATACCGGTCAGGAACAAGAGCCTTTGTGTGGATTTGAGGCCGCCGCGGCCATTTTGTGCAGTAAAAAGCCAACAACCATCAAACTCTCAAGGCTCTAAGTTAGTCCTGGTCCCGGTAAGTTATCTGGGCTCTAGCACAGCAGCCCGGGTTAATGCATGGTATAATTTCTTTGGCTAAAGAGGGGAGAGATAAAGATATGTACTCGAGTACGGTATATAGACTTGGACGATCGTAACTTCCTAATCAGATACGGCATGCCCGTGAGCCTTATGCACCTTCCAGGCCGAGAGCCTCCGTACCATACTCCAGTACATCCGTGCTCATTGTCTGCGCGGGCAGATTATCAGCGCACGGTCTGAGATATCTACCAGTATTACATTCAAAGAGTGCCCGTAGAATGGGGTACCAGGGCCCCTTTCAATAATAATGCAACATTTGGCCCGACATCTGCTGTAGTCTTGCTCTGAAATCCATTCCCCCAGCCCAGTCCTTGATTAGTCACGGATCAAGTGCCAAGAACCTTGCTGGGTCTTCCGACTTGCTGTTGAAAACAATGCATCGTCAGACCCCGTTACGGTAACCCAAGCAAAAGGAATACCGAGCAATCTCGTCATGTCTCTGCTGGTACCGTAGGGTATCGGTATGATAATATTATAGTCTCCATAACACTGGCATATTCTTCTGGCCATTTCCTCTCTGAGCTAGGAGAGGAAACCGCTCACGTGCTCATTGATGAGCCAGAGCACAGGACCGGAGCAAATGACTGCCGGTAACTCAGAATCAGTGGCCTCTAGGAAGTCCTATCACTGTTGTATTACTATATCCTACCAATATGTATTATAGCTACGAGGCAAACAAGTAATTCTACTTTATACTTTACTAAATTGGGGTCGGTGCAATTGTCCAGCACAGTACTCGAGTAGACGAGAGAATATTTGGGTTAGAAATTTCAACAGCACTCAACGCCTTGTTTAGAGGCCAAGGCCGATTTACTTATGGGTATCAAAAAGAGCAAACTAATCTACCCCTTGACGAAGTAGCTTAAACGGGGAGGGGTGCAGCGACACTGATATCACACTGCGCCCATCGCATGAGGTCGATGAGATTTTTGGTCGAACTGAGATTCCTCTTCGGAAATTTCCTATGGTACCGATATTTTATTTTTCTCTGTTGCTTTGTTCACCTCATCGGTTTCTGTGGGTAACCACTTTACCGGTACTCGTACAATGAGGAAAATGGCTCTCCCTAACTAATTTTTTTTTAAATCCAGGGCTGCGACAAATTCCTTCTATTCTTATGCTATCAGCAGCCAAACAGTCATTCCTTGCTTGCATCGACCCGTACACAACACTCCTTTTTAGGCGCAGCTGCCGACTGCCAACATATTTCCGCCATCGGTGGCTAACTGATTGTCTTCCTACCTCTCCCACCAGTCATTCCTAAACATCGACACGCCTCAACTCAGCACGGACACCATTTCTTCCACCGGACCCTCAGGTGAGTACAGTACCACTTTATCCCACCTACTTTTTTTTGAAACTATTATTGTTCCCCACATGAGCCCGGTTTGTGATTCGGCTTCGGCTTCAACCCGCTGCTGTTATTTCTTGTTTGCTTCCTGAGACTGGCTTCCTCATCTTCATCGGCGGTCCCATCAAGTTTACCCCCCCCTCCCCTCCCCTCCATTCCCCTCCCCTCCCCGCTTCCCCGTGGCGGCGGGCTACGGTATACCCACGTGGCTATCCTTTTTGGGGCTTCTCTGTATTGGCAGGGCTCTCCCCAACAACGGCTAACCACTCGAGCTTATGCAGACCTCATCTTGGAATTTTCTCTCCATATCGCACATCGTCGTCACCGCTGTTATCCATCGTCATCTCGTCACCTTGCAGGGGCGAGATTAAGTTCTCCTGATAACGCCCCATCAGCCGCCAAACCTCAGTACAATCTACACACACAATCATGTTTTGGCGGTTCGGCGGTTACGCCAACATCTCAACCCTTGACTCGATTCTTGAGAAACCTGATGTGACACTTGAGGATCTACTTGAAGAATCAGATTTAATCCAAGAGCTTAAACAACAAAATGGAAAGCTGATTGAATTCCTCCGGAGGGAAGATGTTATGTGGAAGTTGCTCGAATACGTTGTTGCACCTAAGCCTTCAACTCCAGTATCTGAAGAGGGAGGGAATAATACTGCCGGGGCTAGTAGTAAAAACGAGTCTGAAGACGGTAACCCAAGCGGATGGAATCAGCTCCCTGACACTGAGAGGGATAAGGAGGAGAAAATTAGGCTGAAGTATGCCTACGTTTGCTGCGAGGTTCTATCCAGCGAGTCTTGGTCCATGGCGGAGACACTGATGGAGAATCTGCAACCCCTACGTATGTTCTGGAGTTTTCTAGAGCGCCCTGCTCCTCTCGATCCTTTACAGGCTGGCTATTTTACGAAAGTCAACGAGACATTACTAGACCGAAAAACGGATGAAATGATGGAGTTTTTCAAAGGCTTGGATAATATTGTTCCTAAGATATTGAAGCACGTGGATTGCCCAATGATCATGGATCTGTTACTGAAGATTATCAGTATGGAGAAGTGCGAAGGGGGGACCGGTATAGTAGATGTAAGCTCTCCAGTGTTTGATTGTCTATGCTTTTTGTCTGGTGTCACCAAGAGGCCTTTTAACTGACTAAATCATAACAGTGGCTCCATTCACAAAACCTAATACCCTTGCTGCTCTCCTTCCTTTCCCCCGACTATCCTGCGACTACTCAAACCTCGAGTGGAGATTTCATCAAAGCGATCATTACAATTTCTGCTAATGCTTCTCAAAACGAGCAGTCTTGCATTGGCCCCAACGACTTGACTCGCCAGTTAGTTTCTGAGGCCTGTGTTCAGGGTCTTATCCAGGACATGTTGAATGGCGGCAACCCTCTCACCGTAGGAGTAGGAATTGTCATCGAGGTTATCCGCAAAAACAATTCAGATTACGACCCGGATGTCGGAACCGGTGATAACATCCCCTCTAGTAGAGATCCCATTTACCTAGGCACTTTGCTACGCCTTTTTGCTAAACATGTTCCGGATTTTATGAAACTCATATTAACTCAGTGCATGGTTGTGACGAATGAGGATGGCTCAAAGATAGAAAAGCGAAGGGAGCTGAAAGCTGCCTTCGGGGAAACAATCGAACCTTTAGGCTTCGATAGGTTCAAAACTTGTGAATTGATGGCCGAATTGCTACATTGTAGTAATATGGGGCTTTTGAATGAAAAAGGGGGTGAAAGATATGTTAAGGAGAGGGATAGGGAAAGAGATAGATTGAGGGCAGAGAGGGAGAGAGAGCGTCAGGACGTAGAGAGAGCCAATGACATCAATGGTTCGATTGAGGGTGTAGTCGTCGAAAAAGCACCACTTCAAGTGCAGAATGGCGGGGCCGAGATCGACGAGGATGGCCTTAACGAGGATGAATTCGAAGATGTGGCAGTGTCAGGGCTCCTTGAAGAAGTTAGAGGGGCTACTGGTCAAACCCCTACGGGCGGATTAGGCAAGGGTGTTGTCCCGGATGAACCTAGGGACACTAAAATGAGTGACGAAGACGTTTTTGTTGATGAGCCACTATCACCCGCTACGCTTGCAGTTGATGCGCCTCTGGGCTCTCTGGATTCTGCATTTTGCTTTACAGCAACAGCCCCTGCGCCAACACCTGCGGATTCTGTCCCCCAACCGGACGGCGCTCCCACCCTAACACGGCCGCCGGATGTCCTGGGTCAGTCAGTGCCACCTAATGATCTGCCCGCAGGGGCCCCTGGAGCGGAACCAGACTCTAAAGATGAGAAAATGGAGGATGCGCCTCTTCTGCCACCTCCACCGCCGGAAAAGGACGATGACAAGGCTTCAGTATCGAAAGACTTCAGAGGGCCAGAGGGAAAGGCTCAACAGGAAGGGGGTAGTAAAGCAGAGACGGTCATTGAGGGCGATCTTATGATAACTGATGTTCCCAAAGCGCCGTCTCCACCCCCTGCAGAGGGAGATGATGACAATGGCAATCTTTTGAAAGGCGGCAGGTCACTCCTGGACGATCTTAAAACTGCTTCAATTGCCGCCCCTCTAAATCCACAAGCCTCTTCGATATCCCAGGAAAGGATAGATGCTGATCTCCCTCCGCTCCCCAAAGAAGCTTTCGAAAAGCCTAAGCAACCAGATGACCCAGAGGAAGACCTGCTTGACCTTGGGGGAGGTTCGCCTTACAGTACTACTACTTTCAGATCTACAGGAAATTCAAGTTTTGAAGAATACGAAACTATGATTGAGAAGGATTTCGAAGGGAATCCTGTCGTAGGTGACTATTTGAAAATGATGTTTGTTGAGAACTCTGTGGTTCCTACAATACTGGTGTGTTGCGGTTTTCACTGTTTTTAGATTTCTACAAATTGGCCGATACTGATGGTTTATTTACAGGATTTCTTCTTTCGATTTCCTTGGAACAACTTTCTACATAATGTCGTCTACGATGTTGTGCAGCAGGTTTTCAATGGCCCAATGGAAAGGGGTTATAACCGTGCCCTTGCTATCGACCTCTTTGCCACCGGCCGTATCACTGAGAGGATTGTGGAGGGCCAGAAGGCATCCGACAAGGTAGAGGCAGAGAAAAAGATGCGGCTTGGATACATGGGGCACTTAACACTCATTGCGGAAGAAGTAGTTAAGTTTGCTGAACGCCATCCTCCAGAGATCCTCGGTCATAAGGTCATTGAAAAGGTTACCGATCCCATGTGGATTGAATACGTCGAAGAGACTCTAGCAGCCACGAGAGAGAGGGACAACGCTGTCCTAGGGGGAGTCAGGCCGGACATGAATGTAGGACCACGACAGGCTGTTCTCAACGCGGCACAGGCACAAGCATTTAATGGTAACTTTTCCGATTCTGGATCTTTGATTCTAGGGAATAGTGTGAGTGGAGACTTAGAAACCATCGATTTAGCGAACGGAAGCAGCGGATCTGCGGGAATAGGTAGCGGAGCCGGGATTAGCGGTAGCGCTGGAGGTCTCCTAAGCGGTTTCGGCAGCTCAAGCGACGAGGAGGATGAGGATATGGAACGTGATGATGAAGACGACGATGAGGTCAACAGGTTAGGGCTCAGTGGCAGCAGTGATCAAGTGGGTGACCTTACCGATCTTTTGATTGATAATGACCTTGAAGATGATTTCTTCGAGGACATGACTTTCCTATGAGTCCGAAAACTACCTGTCTGTAATCCTATTTTTTGTCAAAATGGAGGAAAGCCGCCTTTCCCCGCTGTTTACTGTTGTATCGAATGTGTACTTTCGGTGTTTGAGGAAAGGCACGGAGTACTGGTTTGCTTTTTTTTGATATTTAGGGCTTTTTCTACAGCGAATCCGTCTTACATTATCTCTTTTCCTCCCCTGGCTCTTCATAATATTAAAGCCACTTTTTCAATATCTTTCGTTCCCTTTTCTATCTTCTTTTTCCCACACTATAAAGATATCTGCCGTCCATTATAACGTGGGAGGTCGCAAGAGGATAGTAAGACCAGGATTGCTAACGGGTACTCCTCGAAATGTTTATAGTTTGCCTCGTATATCTCACAAGAAATAACCAATGTCGACAAGTTCGGATCTTCAGACGAAGAGGATGATGACGATGATATATCATTTGCAACTGCTCCAAACGAGCCACCGCCGCCCCCTCCATTGCCTCTAAACATTACTAGACCTTCATCAGCAACAACAGCCACAAATACAATGAGCGTAGGCGCTAATGCCGGTATCGAAATTGAAGGTGAAGAGGGTGGATTCGAAGAGATCGAAGGGGTTGGGGACTTCACAGGTGATGGAGATGTGAGAACCGCTCATCTAGCTCTTCTTTGTGTTCACCTAGTAGCTGCTAGTCTAAACTAACCTATGATGGGCCGCTATAGAGTTCGGATGAGGATGACGACGAATTGATTCCCGCAAGCGTTTTAAGAAGAAATAAGCCCCCCGCCACCCACGAAGCAGAGAAGCGTGCTGTTCTTGAAGAAGATGAAGGCGAAGTCGATTTCGTCAATGAGATCCATGGATTAAGCCTAGCTGGAGTAGGAGATCAAGGCAAGGCCACGAGCGAGACCTCAATATCGGTCACGACTGGGGTGGAAGGGAAATCAGAACTTGCTGCTGGGGAAACTCAAAAAACCTAGATAAAGTGACCGTCTGGGATAAGTTGCTTGCAAGTATTATGGTCATAGATGGTAAATGGGCTGACTGGATATCATGCTTTTTTCCCTCTTACTAGATGGCGGCCCCGCACGAGTCTACTTTCTACAATTATTTTGTATTTCTCTCATCTGTCTAGTTTGATTTTTTGTGACAGCAATTCCAGCACTGTTCCTGGAATTTGCGCTTTCTTCTTTTTTCCTTTTTCCCAAGGGTCTGAAGCCAGCGCCTCCGTTACCATTACTACCATCGTCACAACCCTCATATTCCTCTATCCTGTCAATGTCCGTCATGGAATTCAACAACATAATAGGCTTTTCTTTCTTCGCTCACATAATCACCTTTATGTATTGGGGTTGACCTCTCGTTCGGGTGCATGTACTGTATGTAGC
>Ga0307509_10001938_pt1 | contig 34175 bp, 40 predicted proteins | sample 10_EM_MG_FD_202245 | JGI IMG/M metagenome (GOLD analysis project Ga0307509, IMG submission 202245) | Populus trichocarpa ectomycorrhiza microbial communities from riparian zone in the Pacific Northwest, United States - 10_EM | ecosystem: Host-associated > Plants > Roots > Unclassified | place...
TAATAGATAATATTCTTGAAAAACAAAGGAGGCGGAAAACAAAGAACGCGAGCTGTAGCGAGCTTGGAGACGAGAATGCGAGTTGTAGCGAGCTTGGAGGTCTCCAACTCCCGGGAGTGCGGTCGCCCTATATGAGCTGGAGCTATGGCCCCCGGGGGAGGACGCGTCGACTTAGACTAACCTGTTTTCTACCACCCCCGGGCAAGACTGTGCGCTTTGCCCCATTGGCAATGGGTTGTTCCAACTCCACATTTAACCTATATAACTTTCAACTGACTTGTTGAAGTTAAAAAAATGTAACGTTTCCTTATCGGTTCTCAGTACTCTGAGAACCTTTAAGAAACCGTCCCGGGTTGTGCACTTGAAATCCTAGCCAAAGAGTGGCCTTTGCGGATTGATCAAGCCGAGGCTCCGAAAGGTTGTTAGATAAAACCTTTTACCATATCGCTAAGGTCTTGAAGTGTTTGGCGGCTTCTTACTATCGTGGCGAACTGAAGAGATAACTATCCAACCAAGTATATTGAAAACTCTGTCTGTCGAAGTCTGCCCTTTCTAAGTCCGAAAGATGCAGCCTTTAAATACATGGCCTGCTTTTCCTAAAGCCTTACTTCTACGAGCACAGCTCGTATTCTAAAACAACTATGGTATCAAATCAATACCATCAAACAATACATAAAACATTCAAGGTATCAAATGATTCCTTGAAACAAAACTCCAAACAACCAGAGTATCAACTGATACTTCCAAAACACAATCAGGGAGAGGCACAACCTCGTATCCTGAAACCAAACATAAAACAAACTAGGTATCACACGATACCTCCTGAATAACATAACAAGGCTACAGCCACAAGGCTCGTATCCTAAAACCAAACTAATCCTAAAGGAAATGCATCAGTAACTATAGTACCTGTACTGCTTACACATACCATTTCCCAGAGGTCAAAGTATGCCTGTAGGTGGTTCTCAGCTGTTATGCAGGTGGCGCCCCAGGTGGCGGTCACCCTCACACCCCTTATATATCCTGTGAACAGCCTCTGGTCGGATGGATCGCCACAATTCATTTGGTGTTGTAGCTGCACTCCTATCGATCTTACTTGCCTAGGAAGCACACAACTCCACACCCGTCCCGTGCTGTTATGCCATGCCCACTCTGGGGCAGGAGGAGGGTATTACGAATATCCCTTTGAAGTTACAGCAGGTTCGGACAACCTCTGCTCCGTCAGCCTGAATAGCCCATTTTTTGCTATATCAAGAGGTCCTGTGGACCTCTAAGAGCCCCACTATAGTGTGATAACTTCCCCCTAAGTCCACTGACGACTTTGTCAGTCAAGGTAGGGTAACTGGGTTCTCTCAGTAGGGTAACTGGGCCCCCAAGGTAGGGTAATGATGTTCCCCTGGTAGAGTAGCTTTATATCTTGATGCCTTTATTCTCTTCAGGAGTCGGAGCGACCACATATTATGATAATATTGCCCTGAATACCCCTGCAATGTTTACTATGTATCCCCATCTTTATGCAAACATACTCTCCAAAGGTTACCCTGTCTAACCCTATGTCACTAAGTTACTTTGTAGACACTTGTACCAACTCAGACCTACCAGTAGTATACTAAGTATACTTGTCTAGTCTCACTCTGGTTACCTCTTGGTATACCATATGGGCTTGAGTCTAGTCCACTGTAGCTACCTATCTGTAGGGTCGTTACAGCAGCCTCTTTGTGAAGATAGTTAATATCTGAGCAGTCTGACTGCCTCTGGGTGTGAACCCAATTTAGGCATGAGAGTTGGACTGCCCTGAGCTGAGCCCGGTACTCTTCAAAGATCAGAATGGTTGATGGGTGTCCTCAGCCTTTACATTATTCAACTTGAAGTTCTACTTAAACTAAAGTGATAGCCACTCTATTCTAATTGCCAATAATCCTTGAGAGAACTTATTAAGCCTGAGTCAAGCTTTCAGGCTTAACTATATTAAGTTTAACCGCTTGATTCTACTTGAATTATCTTTATTATTTTGATCCTTACTTCTACTTTGAGTGTTTGATACAGTCGCAATCTTAGAAACCGTCTTCCTACCAAGTACGCCGTTACAGTTGTAGAGAGCGAGATGGAGAAGGTGTTTATGTAAAGTGTATAAAAGTGCCACTTTGAGTTGCATAAGACAGGGATCATGTTTAGTGACTTGGCAGTTTGTGCTAAGATTACTTTAGAAGATAAAAGGGTGAGATTTATATAGAAGAATTGTTTGTTTGTCATAAGATTTGTTTGTTCTGTTTGTACCGCTCCCAGAGGCAAAGACTAAGAAATAAAAGAACCCTTGTGCCATGGGATGTAGGCAGGCTAGTGACAGCAGTCATGTATCCTGATTAGGACCCACCAAAAATTTCTGCTTTGTAGTTAGCCTACTGCATGCACTTTACCTTATAAGCTATCATACCTCTCACATTACCTACTTAGATAAGTACAACCACTGGCGCACCTTTTCTCTCACAATTCAATTGGTTCATCACTTTATCTCTCTTGGGTTTAGTTTTTATCTGTAATTTGCTTCTTCCATATGAGTAACCTTATATTGCATCTCTCTGGGGTCAATTTAATTTTCTCTACCCCACAGTATATCAAGATGGTCACAAGAGGACATCACCACCCAAAGGCTACTGGCCCTGACCCAACACGATCCAACTAGGGAAACCATTCTTTTACTCTCACACCAGTAAAGACGTATAAGTAATAACCCCACTACAGATATCTAACTATCATACAGCGCATTGAACAGCACATATAAGTCTATGAAAAAGTCAGAAAGAATAAGTGCCAGTATTTTTAGTATATAACGTGGTAAACATGAGTTAATATAAGTCTCTACAAGTAAACTACTATGTACTCATATTTTCTTTCCAGTTAGCTAAAGCTTTGTATTCCGTACTAGAGGTTACCTGTTTAGGGTTGATGTCTTGCTAAAACACTTGAGCCGGTATGATACTATATAGCTTGTTAGAAGGAGCACAAAGGTGGGGGGAAGAATCAACCAATTACCATCATCATCCTTCAGATCTCACCTTCCGTGTTTGTTCCTATCAAGCTACAGCCATGGAGGCTGCCTGAGTTGCTACATAGGGTAAGATTTTTTACAGGCTTTGTTTATCGGGAGCAGAGCAGAGCAGATAGTAGTATTATATAAACACTGAAATTAATCTCTAGGTGGTGATACAAAGCGTGTTCACATCAACTTTGAAAATACTAAGAGTATATATAAGAGGGCAAAGTCACTCTATCTTAGGAGTCACGTTACTATGTCTTGTAACCGCAGTTAGCTGAATGAGGCACCCCCCTAGTTGTATTGCACTTTACCAAACCCCCCGGAGGCGATCACAAACTCTCACTCGCAACCCTTCAACACTACTATTCCCGTTGCATGTTAATATGGTGCATGCATCGGTGTTGGGTATGATAGACCCCCTACGACGGACGGACGGACGAACGAGTGCACAGACGGACGCAAGTCGCATACTTCCTCAACCTTCTAGAGCACTCTGCCCGACTCCACTCCCTTCCATTGCATGCCCCTCCTCCTTTGTCGAACTTGAATTCGAGCTTGAGAAGCTCATTCTTCTCCGGCGGTTCATACTCCGTCTTGAAAACCCACTTTCAACATGCCAGTAGCCGGTTGCACATAGCTACTCGACCTGAGTCATGCAAGTCGTGTCAGTTCAATAGCCTACTATTCAAAACTCTGTCTGATTCACAACTGCCCTAACTTACTGGAATCAAGACTTGATTTTTATTTTTTATTTTTTACAAGACGACAACTTGAGACCCTAACTGTGAGCAGGTATATATAACCCTCCCCTTCTTCGTAGCAGTTCTGACTACAATCCCTCATCCATCCATCCAGTACCAGCACGATTATCACCAACCCCACCAGCACACCCCTACAACCAACCAGTCATCCACTTAGCAAAGCAAAAGCAAGAAATGCCATTCCAAGAAGAACTAGACAAAGCCGAACGCGCCGTCGAGATCATTAACCACAAGCTCTTCGCTTGGCGCCCCAACGATAGGAGGGTTGCCGACCCGTATGTTCAGACTGCCAGACAGGCTATCGAGAACATACAAGCTACTCGAGCCGCCTTCGACGCTAGGCGTCTGGGCTTCGGCAGTGCAGGGAGGCAGATTGGGAATAACCTTGCCATGCTAAAGGACATGAATGCGGAGTTGGACAGGATCCTACATGAGGCGAGGATTATTCCGGGGCCGGTGCCGAAGGGGAGGCCCGAGGCTGTTAGTTGTTTCTCCGACTATGGGGATGATAGTTCTGGTGAGGGGCCAGGGGGGATGAAGGGGATTGCGAGGGAGGGGAAGAAGATTTTCCAGAAGGTGAAGAAGAGGTTGAGCTTTAGAGGTGAGGGTTCGGGAGGGGGTTGGCGTGGGAGAGGGGGTGGGCAGGAAGAGGAGGAGAGGGTGGTGCATAGGTTGACGTTGCAGAAGGATTTCAATGATCCGAATAGGTACTCTCGGTTTGATTGGACCGAGCGCACCGGAACTAGGCCCTCAAGAAGCCGTGGGGGAAGTTTGAGTGGAAATGCGGCAGATAGAAGACATCCTTCTTCTTCTTCTTCCAGGGGCCAACAAGGTGCTGCCCAGGGGCCCGAGATGGAGAGGAAGCTTGGGAAGAAAGAGAAGAAGGAAGCCAAGAGCGCACGGAAAAGACGACATACTTTGGACAGCACCACTCCCCAAACGTTGAACATCCAGGTGGGTTACTCTAACTACCTCACAGACAGGTACAACGGTAGTAGGAGCGAGGGATTGCCTTCTTCCACAATATCCCTTCCCCGCCTCCTCGATGGCCGCCCTCCGAGGGTCTCCGAAGCCACTCGTCATAGTCCTATGCTCCCCCAACCTGGAGACAACACTTATCGTCGCCGTTGCGGATCACTCGGCGGATACTCCCACCGCCCGCTCCTGGATCCAAATATCCGCCCTCCTTCCCGCAGCTCACCAACGCCACCGCCGTTTTTCAACTCGGACACCTCAACCTCCTCCTCCTCCTCCTCGGCGGCAAAACTGAGCATGATATCCGCGAGAACAGAAGCGCTCTTCGGAAGACACCTTCAACAAAGCACCTTCCACTCCAGCAGCTCTTCCTCTTCCGCCTCATCTCCTTCTTCCACTAGGTCAGCACCCCCCATCTGGGAAGGAGAACCCATAGTCCGTCCAAACGTCGCACTAACCCCCCTGATATCTGGAGGAGACTATCCGAGGGATTCTTCGCATGGGTTAGTATACACCCCGATTCCAGCGATACCGCCGTTAGTGATCAGGAAGAAGAAGAATAATAGTGTTCCTCCGGCGATGGCTACGATTTCGGAGGAGGAGCCGGTCGAGGAGAAGGGTAATCGCGGCCACGATAATGGAGCTGGCGATGGCGATGACGATTATAGCGACGGAGCTGTTACCGATGAGTTTTCCTTCTCGGATGAGGTTTTTGATGTCCATGCTGCGGGGGTTTTGGAAGCGCTGGATAGGATGTCCGGGCCTGGGATCCATTTCGATCGCTCCAGGGGGTATGATGGGAATTCTGAGTGAGTTTTTTGAGAGACTGACTTGATTGATTACTTGCTTGCTTACTTACTACACGCTATCCTATGCTTTAACTAGCGGATTATCTCCTTTGTTTCAATTTTGCAGATACAATACAGGAACTTTATTTGTTTCACTAATCCTTTTATTAATAGCTAATTTCTTTGATTGTTTCTGTTTTCGTTCGTTAACAAGAGTCGCGTTTTCATAACGCCATCTCAGTCATTCCCTCACAGCAAGAGTTTCATAATTTAATTTAGGACTAATTTAATAGCATACATATCTCGCGAGTGATCATCGGTGCCCGTGATTTCTTCATGTATCATCACTCGCAAAAGCGGAAGAGTATTCCACCCGAGTAGGAGAAAATATATCACAGCTAATATCTTTCAATTTGACCATCACGTCTCCAGCCCAGTCCAGCTAGTTAGTTATTCACATTATCGTTCTCCCAGTCCACCCCACCAGACTCGTATTTTATCTCCCCAGTCCATGCATTCATTCATACAGCACGAATATACTCCAGGTAGTTCTACCATTAAACGCCATCAGTAGTACAAAGAAATACCATTTCCCAAGCGCCCCCTCCTGTAATACCGCAGAACAAGAAGCAAAAGAGAAATATAAAAAACATACCCCCATCCTCGCGACTAACTATCTACAAACCTGTCCAGACCACTCCCCGCCTCATCCTCAACCTCCCTCTCCACATCCCTGCCAACAATCAAACTTTTGCGCTTAAACCCAGCGTGCAACGTCTCGCTTTGAATTTCGACTCCATCCTCCTCATCGCTATCCTCTTCTTCCCCCTCCCCTCCGCCCCTTCTCCTGCCATCTTGCAAGTCAACTAGCAGCGGGGTGTACCCGGCTTGCTGCTTCAAGTGCTCCATGAAGCTGTGGACATTCAGAAAGCGACTATCCTCGTACACAGGCAGCGCAGCGTCCAGACACCTCCTGGATTGCGCTAGCTTCCCGACCTCGAGCCACTCTCCGGCTGCGAGCATTTTCCACATTGCGGCCTTGCGCTTCCTAGAGCCCCAGGCACCGCTGCCGATCCCTTCGCGAATTGTGTAACACGCACCGACGCGCTCGGTTATCAGCGTGTGGCCGATGGTGCCCTGCGCGTTCATGTCGCGCGCGCGAACGGCCCAGGTCGCGGCTTCGTCAGCGGCGCCGCCGCCACGGATGCGCAGGAGTTCTACAGCGACCAGAAGGCAGCGCAGTGCATTGTAGGTTGCCGAGCAGCGGGAGAGATAGGAGTAGCAGCTTAGGTCTAGCATTGGGGCGATGGTGTCTGCGCGGACTTTGGAGGTTAGGCCTGTACCTGTCAGAATTAGGCTTATTGCGGCCATTTCCTATGGGAGGGGCAGTTAGTTGGGGGCTCCTATCTTGGGGGGGAAGGGGAGGAGTGGAATACCTGTGCTCCGGCGTGGTATTTCCAGGCTTTATCATTGTTAAAGTCCGTTCTCAGAAGCTCGTATATGCTGTGTGCTAATCGCCAGTCCCGTACCATGAAGGCATAATCTGCCAATTTTCGCATTTGGGCTTCGGGGGAGCTAGGGGGATATGATTGACTTAGAGGATCGTAGTTTGATGATGAAGAGGTGGAGTTTCTGGAGGATGAGGTGCTGAAGTATCGCTTCGACATGGAAATGAAGCGTCCGCTAATACCACGTCTTCGAGAGGCAACCTGGTCGTTCCAAGTTGCGATGCAGCGCTCCATGAATGGTATTACGCTCACCTGGGTCATTTCACGGACCATGGTTTGGATGCCGGCTGCATCCGAGTCTGGTAAGCAGGTAGTTGGCTGTTCGTCTTCATAGTCTGATACAACCCTGTTAGCGATTGTAAAATTTTCCTTTCCTTTTCTTTTTCTGGTATTTGAACTGTGGGAATCACCTCTTGAACGGATCTCGTGAAGCTCTTCGGCTGCTGATACCCATTGACTTTTCGGTACAATGACCGCATCGTCGTCAGATATAACTGAAGCGCCGCCGGATCTTAACCTTAGTAGATGGCAATGCAATCCGAAATGTTTCTTCATCTGATCGAATAATACCGTAGATCTGCACATCCCGTAAGCTTCGTTTCAACAATGCAGTTTCTCAATTGAAAACAAAAATGGCCCACTGACTTTTTAATATCATCCCGGTCTTCGTCATGAACCAGTACATAGTACCGTAGATAATCGGTACTGAGATAGTTTGGTAAAGGAAGCTGGTTTCCCGAATTATAAAGACCCCGTAGACTATCTATAGGGTTAGCATTCCTAGACGAAATAGCTATGACACAAGCGACCGGATGCGAAAAAGTCTCATGAGGCGATAAGGGAAGTGCCGACAATATTCGCCGCAGATATAGCATGTAAAAAGACTGATTGGAAGCCGGGGTATCGCCATCAGAAGGCAAAGATGTCTCGTTGAGCTCCTCCGCCCTCTCCATATGCAAATTCACCAGGTCCTCCACTTCCTCCACGCTTCCGCCCTGAAAGACACCGCTTCCACTGCTAGTGGCCTTTTCCGAGGAGCCGTTCATTGCCCTGGAGGCCCCGGACTCCCATTTTTCCCCAGAAGCCGCTACATCCGTCAGGGACACGAAGCGAACGCCGTAGTCGTCGTGGGTTGTGCTGATGCCCTGGGAATCGCGGATGGTTATCCTTCCTTGGATGCTTTCGCCATAGGGGCGCAGCATGTCTTTAAAGTCCACAAAACCCTTTTCCCGGGCAAGCTCGTTTGTATCATCGGATACATGTACAGCTATGTATGGAACGAACGCGCGGCGCACTAAGCCTTTACAGTCTTCACCTTCGGGTAGTCGAGGGGAGTTGAGATTTGTCTGGTTGAATAACGAATTGAGGGATGTGACCGAACTGTGGACCGGAGCGGTGGAGGAAGAGCGGAGGTAGACGGATGTTGCCCTGGATACACCAGGAGCCGGTAGTGTTGGACGAGTTCTCAGGGAGGGAAAGGCGGAAGACATGATCTCCAACCGGACAATCAGTTCAGTCGGAACGATATGATGATATTATGAGAGGGAGCGGGTTCGAAGCTTTGGTAGACTCTCGTGATGTATGGTGGTGGGATGATGAACTGAGGTTGTCAAACGGGTTGAGGCTCAAATCCAGCAGGTTTGAGAGGGATAGAGAGGGAGAGTATTATGTGTGTGTGTGGGTTCCACACAAAATAACAACATCTCATTTTCTGGGCGCTGCCGTTCCGGTACCGTACTTCTTTACCTCTTTTGTTTCTCACATCTCCGTTTAATTACTATACTCTCCCCTCCTCCATACCCTATTACCTGCTTGTGCTCCAATCTTCCTTCCCTTTGGTTCTTACCATCCTTGCCCTTTTTTATCTTACAGATTAGGAACACCATAGATTCCGTCCATTCGCTTGTTTTCCTTTTTGTTCCCCAACACTATCATATCAGACCCACACTGTAGTGCTTGTAGCTCTCCATTGCTAACAAAAAATAAATCCTGCCAACTACAATTCTCCGTTTGCTTTTCCCTCATACCTTTCCTGCAACTTGAACTATTTCCTATCCCCTCCCCCTCCTTTTTTCTTAACTTACTATCATACCCTACTGTCCCTCCTCCTCCGCCGTCCTCTGTCGGATTTAGCAACAATCCCGGATTCTCTCTTTATTCACACCCCCCCAATACGTTACCACACACATTCCTACAAACTTACAGACCACCCCCTCCCCCCCCCCACCGGATTTACTTTATATGTCATGACTCGCTGATCCTTCCACACGTTTTACTCGCTTCCCCTCGTCTCCGACCGTTTGACAAATTCCGGGCGCAGATATGCAATCCTTTGGTATGCCTTCTTCTTATTCCGTTTCATTCTCTCCTGTGGCCTCCACTGAGCAAACAACTGCCTTCCCAATGTCGCGGCCTACTCCTTCGTCTACCTTTTCCTCCACTTCCTCCTCTTCCTCCCTACGACGAGGCTTGCTGACCAAGGACCTATCCTTTGACGGCCTAATAGTTCCTAAGAACCGCCGCGTACGATATACCCTGTTTGTGCCTCGCTTCAAGTAAGACCCATGCTAACTAAAGCTCATAGCCTAAGTTTGACCTCACCCTAGACGTAAGGGAGCTCCTTGTTCCTCTCGCCGCGAACTATCTAGCTAATTACCGACAAACTAGATTCATGATCTTAATAATGTCCCGCTTGTTTCTGGTCAGGCATACGTTAAATGGCACATCGGCGGGACAGCTCGTGCAGACTTCCGCGGCCGAACGAGCAAAGAAAACATTAAGGAGCATAAAGTCAATTGGGGTTACACTCAAGTCTGCCCAAATGTTCGCATGACTGTCGGTCGGGATGGTATGCTACAGGAGCTACCTATAATTTTCGAAGTAATACAGGAATATGCTGGCGCTCGCGAACGAATAGCTCTTGGTTCCGTTACTCTTAATTTAGCTGAGTACACTTGTGTGAGCAGGGAGACGAGGAGGTACCTGATGCAGGACAGCAAAATCAACTCGACGCTGAAGGTAGGGATCTTTATTCCTTGGCCAGTCTGGAACAGCAAGATTCGCGGCTAGGTGGATGAGTAACCTTCCCATTTGTTGAAGTCACTCGCCACTGGCAAGGTTTTCGCATCGGTTTTCGATCTACCAATGAGAGCTCGGTTGCTACCCTGGAAAGGGGACTCAGCCACCTGATTGCGAATTCTACTGTTTCAGGCCGCCCCAAGGGGCGACGGTTAGCTTGTGGTAGTGCCGTTGGCTGACAATGACCGCAGGTTTCGATTTCCCTGGAGCAGGTTGGTGGAGATTCGAACTTTGAATCGTTAGTTTCCCGGAAAATCTTGGAGTGGACACAGCTGACAATTTAATGTAGCCCTATGCTAAGGGGCGCACAAGTATTCGGTGGCATCGCAGGCATCATTGGGGAATCGCAAAATCAGGAAGATACCAGGTGTCAGTGACCCACACAAACCCTGTGTCTCCAACGAAACTAACACGAAACAGGCGCAACCGTTGCGACATCCCAGAAGCGGGAGACAAGTGCAATTCAAGATATGTATCGCTGTACCCTTGCGGCATCCTGGCAACTTCAAGCAGGCGAACTCCATCCCGAAGAGTGCATCGAAGATATATTCGCCGGCGGTGATGGTTGGACTCCTAGATCCGAGCGCGGTAGGGTTGGTAAAGCGAAATCTGTTCGTTATGAGGGCGGCTTAAGCAGGGGTGGTAAAGGTAGCGACAGTGATTCCCTAAGTGCCGTGAGCGCAGGTGCTGCTAGTGGGACTAGTACTTCAACAAACCATGCGGCAATACAGGGCCATGCCAACACCAAGGATGCCCGAAGGAGAAAGGATGGCGATACTCTCAGCATAATGAGTAATCTTACTGGGCCGAAAGTTGAGCGAAAGGAGAGCAGCCGTAGCACGAGGAGTGCTCGCAGCGCCTACGAGGTGGACGAGTTGAGGGCCAGGGAGGACCTGGTCAGCTGGAGGATGCCCTCGGCCGTTCGATAGACACATCATTTTCCTAGACAATTTCCCCGGCTCGGCTATGGAGTTCTTCCTTTTACTTTATCAGATTTTATAACCTTGCTTCCTCTTTGCTGCTTCTTCCTTGTCCTTATATAGTACTTTCCCACTTTTTTATTTCATATTTTGCGGGGGCATATGAGCGTTTAGGTGCTGGCATGGGATCTTTTTTTTGTCCGAAAAAATCAAAATTACTGGCTGTCGCCCTTATTTTCCTGTGTAATTGTTTTGTTTTTTTAAAGCGGTGCTGGCGGGGTTGATTGTTGGATAGACTTTTTTATTTCTTTGCATGTATTAATAACAGTTTATGGGGCTCAGGCTTTTTCCTTCCTTGAGCCATACTATAGGTTAAGTAGATAAAAACAATAGATGGGAGGGGGGTATTCCTGGTTGATTATTGTAGTAATACCGGTAATAAGGGATTTGGCAGTGCCCGTGCTGTATGTGGTTGGTCGATTGATTGCAATGCGTTGTTCGCGGAGATGAGGTTGGGCTGGCCTATCGGGTACTATACCTAGCATAGCTAACGTAGGCCCCAAATGGCCTAAGCATCGACTTGTGTGTCTTGTTTGAGCGCGGGGGGGATAAAAGAGTATTGGATGAACAAGAGGCAGTACCGTATGTATATGTGAATGGGCTGTGTGTGTATCTGGTTTGCTGGTATCTACTGTGGGCCAACCTGTGTGCATATAAAATCCGCCCATCTACCAATCCAGTAACTTTTATCGGAGTGGAAAGTGTTATAAAGGGGCACTCAAACGGTGACGAATCAGTCACCGTAAAGCCCGCCAAGAAAGCCCGAGGAATCGTTATTTAAGCCTGCCGGTTGGAAGGGGAAATAGGAATAAGGAATGAAAGTGAAAACTCAGAAGCGCAGTATCGTATCATACAGTACATCGATAGATCTTTTTGGTAGCAAAGTGCAACAGCACTGTGTTGCAGTGATACTTGTATCATATGTTGAGCTCGGATTTTTTCTATCTAACTCCCGCGAAGATTTCAGCAGTGAGTGGGTTTAGGCGTACCGTTGCGGGTACGGAGGAGCTATTTACGTTTTATGATGCGTCTGAGCCTACTCCTGGGTCAATGCTTGTATCATACTTGTGTGCTGGTATAGCTTTTGTGGGGTATCGCTGTTAGTCTACAAGAAGGGAGGGGAGCTGTTAGTTAGTTAGCAATAGAGAAATTGTGTAGGCCGAGCAACAGCAGTGTTAAGTTACTACCGTAATTGAACCCTTTTTTTTTTTTCTTTCGCAGAAGTGCCGTCCGCGCTTCTTCTTCTCCAAACCGTACCTGGAGAACCTTTCAAACTCGCGCGCGATTGGCCAAGAGAAAAATGCGCCCGGTACTCGAGTACAGTAGGTAGGTGCATTGACGTAACTTACTGCACAGTATCAATACTTTTCCCGACTGAACTTGCTGTCGTCCTGACGCAATATAGCTTCGCATTGCATCTTATTTGGAGGCGGGTTCCTGGAGCGTGCTTTCGAGTCCGGCCGGTTGTTGCTGCAGAGATGTGTTTTTGGAAGGTGGTGTGGGCTTGGTATTGTACCGGTATTGTAAGGAGATTCAAAAGTTACACGTGATGGACATGTGTGCAAAGGGTTCTTGCAGTGCTTAATGGGAGGGAGTAGGGAGGAGTGTTTGGGGGTGTGGTTCATGTAGTATTGGGCTGGGGGAATTGGAAGAGAAAAGTTGCATCTGCATGATGTACTGTATAGGTAACCGCGTTCCTGTTCGTGGTAGGTAGGAGAGGCACGGTGTCGCGCTAGGGAAAATTTCCCCTGGGTGATAGATTATGACCTTTTGAACGGCGGTATGGGCGGTGCTTATAATTATCTCTTTTTTTTATTCTTAACGGATTGGTTTTACATTGCTTTAAGCTGACTACTGGAGGTTCTTTACCTCCCTCCCCTCGTAGGTTTTATTTCTACCTACTATGATAAAAATGCGTAATAGCTGCCTCCCAGTGGGTGTGCAGACTGTGCAGGGGGCTATGAGGTGAGTGGGGTTCATCAGATGAGAATAGAGAAGACGGATAGTAGTGTTGTACTGTGCCTTGTGTAAGTTGGCTGAGGTCTAGTTATACATACCTGACAGTATGAGGGGAAGAGAGTGAGATACTGCAGGGGTTGAACTAGGATGCCCAAGCCGTGCTATACTAGGTGGCCTGGGTGATCATTGACAGAGAGTTCATATCTTTCCGACTCTCCACTAATCTCTACTGAGATGGGGAACATGACACCCCGAGTCTTATGCTATGAGGAGGGGTTAGATGCAAAGGCAAAGGAAGTTATAGGTTGGTGTTCTGCTAGCTATCCTGTGGACTTATGGGTTGCTCCAAGATGCCGGTGGTGCAGGAGGAAAGTTGGCATGGAACTTGCTTACAGAGTCCGCAGTACCTGCATCTACTATAATTACGAGCAGGGAAGACAATCAGAGCGAAAGGACACGAACTATACAATCGGTAAGCAAAATGCCATGATATCATACCTGAATTGGGGACCAAAGCAGATCTCCAAAAGTATGATATGTGAATGAGAGCCGTACATAATCGGGGCTGCACTGTAAGGTAGCGCACACCACGGTTAAGGTAGCGGCCAACACAGACCCGAGATTAAATCTCCTGCGCTCCTACAAGCAGCCTTGCAAGCAAAAACCAGGCGAAATATATATACAAAGATCAGACATATCATACCACCAGAGAGCGCCGTTCAACGATTAAACCACCCCAAAGGGAAGATCGGCCCCAGGATCATCTCCCCCGCGTGGCTCTCAACACCCCACAGAATCCAACCCTAAATCCCGGCATCTCACCCTCCCAAAGTATAATACCCGATAGGGAGCGAAGCAAAACCACTGTAGCTACCAATCTGTAGGGTCGCCACACTGGTTAACAAGATACAAGTTGAATGATCGATCCTGACAACCAACAGTTCACACGCTAAGGCAAAGAAAATGTAAATCGGTTCCCTCCCGTCAAACAGATGTACAATAGAGGCCAAAACCACCAGATTCCGGTAGTATACTACGCGCAATACGGCGGCGGCGGATAATGCGCCAACTAATCACTGGGAACTTTCGAACCGCCTAGTGACTTGCTCAGCTGTTATCATAATAATATCATACATAGCTGGCTAGTAGACGGTTGTTGCAACCACATGACCACTCGATATCATCGAGATATGGAAAGTCCCCGACAAGGCCTGACATCCACTCGATTTGGAAGGTTAACCCCTAAGTTTATCGAAACAAGCATTCTGCGAATACCCACTTGTGATAATGCTAAAATAACCCTTTGAGGAATTGGGCGGGGTTGGGATGGGAAAAGAGGGTTGGGCCTGTCCGAGTGATGGGCCGTGATCCTTCAGAACTCTGCAGTTGAGCCCTTAAGGTAAAATAGTTCCAGCATACCCCCTCACGAGACGCCATTTCTAAAACATAAGAAACGCGCTTATCCGGGAGGGGGAAAAAAGGTATTTATCTATATGTATGCTCCCGTATTGGGTTTTTTTTCACCAAAAATGGTACTATGAAGAACTTTTGCTGCAGGGATCTTTCCAGCTGAGCTAACTTAGGTGCTATCTGTCATACAAGGAATTTAGGACTCGTTACGGATGTTGGTACGTTGACTGATACACACACTCCCAGCGACAATTGAAATACTGTACTTGTGCCCACACACCGAAAGTGAAGGCTGCCCTACCTATAGCTATCGACACCTCAATGTTTATACAAAAAAAACGAAGGTATGATACGTTTTTTCCTGCGGTGTGGAGGGATGCTAGCACCCTAGTCTACAGTTGTACGGAGCAACGCCCTGGACGCCGTCCTTTATCCTGGCTTTGGAAAAAATTGAGGGGCTTGAGAAGAAAAAGGGGACTCTGATTTTTCACGATTCTCGCTGTAAAAAGGTTCTTGAACTTGGCGTTTCGTTTGGGTATATATAAGTATTGTAACTCTTACTGTGGTACTTGGGGGTATCTGGCTATTGTGATACTGCATGAGGTCAGTATGGAGGTATTCTTAATAGTTAGCAGTGAGGGTGTGAGTGTGAACAAGCCCATTTCGGGAAAATTTTGCCACTCCGTGTCTCCCGGCAACGCACTGCCCTGGAGGGCGGAGGGAAAAGGGGAAAAGAGGAATAAATTAAGTATAAAAAAAATCCTTCCGCACAGTTCGAACCCGTCTCATCTCGTTGCTGTTCCACAGAACAGATTTAACCAATAAAACGAATAAATAAAACAATTCTAGTATCCTCTAGTAAAATACTATCACTGCAAGTGTACTGTAGTATCATATAATATTAGAGAAGCCCTTAGCTTGCCAAACCTATCTTACCCCAGTCCAATCCCCGACCCCCACACAACTCTAAGCAATCATGGTGAATCACCCGGCGGCACCTGGTCACTTCTTGTCGGGCCCGTACATACAGTATCATACTAACCTGCATAGTACCTCATTCTCGCTGAAGATAAGGTGGAAGTCCTTAGATTATAGCCATGCCTGTGATGTGTCCGGATTTGTACAATCCGTGCACACCTCAATCCTTCTTCTCTCCTCCACCTTCCATCGTGTCTGCTGAGGAGGGGCCTGAAGGAAATGTACTCGTCATTGACCTACGGATAAAGATCTCGTCTCATGTGTCCCATATTCTTTTTTCCATCTACTTTTTTTTAATTTTTTCATGGAGTGCGGGTGGTGTAGTGCAGTGCAGTTCAGTGTGTAGGGTGAACTGGGGGTTGGGGGTTCTTATAGAGCGGTGCAGAGTACAATGCAGAATAATAGTTCCATCTCGCGCCCTTCCATCGTTGGAAACTACTGGCACTAAGTTCGTTGGGTTTCATATTGTTACCTTTTCTCACCTTCCCCTTCTCGCCCCTCCCCCCTCGTACTTGGGCTATAATTTTGAGAGTTAAGGAGAGCAGGAAGAGAATATGAATACTTTCACTGCCGCCTTCGACCATGCCTGGAAGATCTCTAGGAGTATTGCCTGGGAACCGCTTGTTTGGTTGTCCATGCGGGCTGTGCTTGCGCTGTTGGGTAGGATTGAGGATGGAAGGCTGGTTGTTACTCTCATGGATGGGAGACGGGAGGTTTTCGGTAGTGGCAGTGGTGGGAAGTCGCAAGTGGAGCTTACGGTTCTGAAGGAGATGTTCTGGGTGAAGTTGTTTCTATTTGCTGATATGGTATGTTTAGTACTCTGTATGTTGTTTGGTTGGTTGGTGGTGAGAGGAAGAAGGAGAAGCTGATACTCGAAAAGGGATTCTCAGAAGCGTACATGTTGAGAGAAGTGGATTGCAATGATCTCGCGGGCTTCTTCCAGGTAGTTCCAAGCCAACAAGTAAACCAAGCGGCAAGCTAGCTAACAAATCACCACATATATTCATACAAAACCGCCCCAACCTCTCCAACACGAGCACAATCTCTTCGATTCTCACAAACCCCCTAACATCACTCTTAAGAAGCGCCAACAATAGCAACAACCTCCAAAACTCCCTCCTGAATGTCGCCGCCCACTACGACATCTCTAATGAGATGTTTGCGGCATTCCTTTCGCCGGACATGACCTACTCCTGCGCCATATTCCCCCCTTCTCCGGCCGACGCACCCGCCACCACCACCACGGGGGAATTAGAGGCAGCACAGTACACGAAGCTCCGCCGGCTGATCGCCTCCGCCAAGATCAAGTCCACGGACCACGTTCTCGAAATAGGCACCGGTTGGGGAAGTTTTGCTATGGAGGCTGTCGCGCGAACCGGGTGTCGCGTTACCTCCATAACACTGTCCGTGGAGCAGAAGGCCCTCGCGGAGAAGCGGGTTGCGGCGGCGGGCATGGCGGACAAAATTAATGTGCTGCTTTGCGATTATCGTGCGTTGCCCGCCCCACGGAAGAAGTTCGATAAGGTCGTTAGTATAGAGATGCTCGAAGCCGTCGGTGGGGAATATCTGGAAAAGTATTTTGAAGTCGTGGATTGTATGCTCAAGGATGATGGTGGAATCGCTGTGTTCCAGTGCATTACTATGCCTGAGGGTGTAAGTAACTTAATTTTGTGACCCCGGTAGAACACGGCAGGTCTTCGGTCACAGCTGATCATTCGCAGAGGCATCAAGGTTATGCAAGGGGGAATGAGTATAGTACCCCCCCCCCCCTCCCCGTCTCCACTAATCGAGAAAGACAATGTTACTAACAGAAGGCAGTTTTATCAGGAAATATATCTTCCCAGGGGGATACCTCCCCTCGAATACGCAGCTCATGAACGCTGTCAATAAGGGCAGCAACGGAAACTTGGTCTTTGACTCCGTCGAGAACATTGGCGGTCACTACATCAGGACCCTCCGCGTCTGGAGGGAGAACTTCCTCAGGACCTTCCACGATCGGATCGCACCCGCTTTGAGAAAGGAACATCCGGGGATGAGTGAAGAGGACGTTGAGGTCTTCAACAGGAAATGGGAGGTGAGCAGCCTTTTTCTTCTTCGTCTCCCTGGAAATTCTTAGGAGATTGGCCTGACCGATATAAATTAGTACTACTTTGCCTATTGCGAGGCCGGATTCAAAGCCAAGATCCTGAACGACATTATCTTTACTGTGGCAAGAGAAGGTACAATGGAGCTATACGAGGGCATCCCTTTATGATTCACATGTTTTTTTTATCCTCCTCCTTCACTTCCATTTCCTTCGTTGTTGCCGCTGCTCGACAGCGATCAAACACGATATGATACCCCGCACCGCAGATAAAAAGAAGAAAGAGAGAAGTCTGATGGAATTTGGGATAACCATGAATTATAACTGAGGAGAAATTACTATCGTAAACAGGTCGACCGGTTATCCTAGCTCTAGTGGAAGTAGAAGCGGAAGTATAGAAGGGCATTGATTAAAATCGTGACATAAACATAACAATACTTAAGCTTTATTTTTATTTTTATTTTTCCTCTTCTTCCTATCTGGCTTGGAAGATGCACCCTTTGGCTTATGCACTTTTGGCTTATGCAATTTTTCAATCTCATTGCGGAATTCTCTATAGAGTAGCATGCAAGCTCGTGCGTCCTCGACCTATCCACCCATCCATTCATTAGCCCCCCACCATCAAGGGAGAGGGAAGGATAAACAAACACTAGAATGCTCCCCCCCCTGAATCTCAATCCCGAGCACTTCGTGGGCAAGCTTTTTCAACCCCGGCGGACGTCCAGCGCTCAACTTTCTGAATCCAGGGTGTTGACTAGTATCCCGAACATCCCTCTTCGGGTGACTCAATAGCAACACTTCGAGATCGTTTTTAATTGCATGTCCGACAAGAATCCTATCCGTGAGAATGGCGGATACTTCCTTTTGTACGTCTTCGAATTCCCTAGCTACCCACGCCATTAGCTATGTTGCTGCCGCGCAGCAGGAAAGAACGGGGTAAGGTACCGTGAATCATATGCGCGGGCGTAACACCACTAACCCAGCTCCTCCAATCCGTAACTTTCTCCTTAGGCCGCACGAATGTATCAAGGATTACGTGCCCGTGATAGTTGACTATCGAGACTCTAGCGAGTGCGGAGCGCTCGTTGGTGGGACCACCTACACCGACCATTTCGCAGTCGAGAGATATGTATTTTCCGGTTTCGGTTGCTGAGGCCGCCCCCGACGCCTTGGGCTCTACGGCGGAGCCAGTGGGGGATGGAAGGGTGGTGTTGGTCAACGGTAGATTGTATGCTTTCCGTAGATCCGCGGGGGAGATGTCATTATCCTCTGCCCAAAGTGCCAGTGTCGCAGAGGATTTTTCAGTGGTAATGGTCATTTTTGGTACTTTTAAGGTTGGAGTTGGTTTAGAAGTTTGTAGTATCGAGGGTGGGTTTGCGGGGTCAGTTATGGTGGCAGTTGTGCTATGCGGAGTTCCCCTGCGTGTGTTAGTATGACATCCTGCCATGCGTCAGCCAGGTGGTGTTTGGACTCACCTTGCTCGCTTTGTCTTTTTCGCACTTGTGGTTGTCGAGCTACTGCTGGTGGTAGAGCTTCCAAAAGACGGGGACTTGCGCTTTAAGGAATTGGGCGAGGTGGTAGAGGGGGCCTTTTCCAGCGTCTTTTGGAGCTGCCTCCAGTTCCCCGAAAGCGCAGTAGTTGCCATAGTCGGTGGTTAAACGGTATGACTTTTTGTGGTTCGGTGGTGTGAGAAGTGGCACAGCGAGCTGGAAAGGAAGAGGCCCTGAAATTTTTCCGTTGCGCAGTTTAATGCCAAGAAGCGCTAACTTACTGCTAATATCATGTCTTTTTGTCCGGGTTCATGTCATTTCTATTGGTGGGTTATGAACGTGATACAAGCACCGCGATAAATAGTCTAGCTCCGCCCAAAAACTTATTCCTGTTAGAGATACCGGTATCGCAATATTATTATAATGAATTAGGCTAATGAAGTTTCAAAAGCAAAAATCATTGCAATTGTTTTTTTTCTGTTTAAGCAACATGTTACAATTGCACCAGTAGAGAACGCCGATCCAACCCCATGCCGACTTGAGAGAAAGAGAAGAGCCCATGGTAGATAGCACACAACTCCGTGAAACACAACGAAAAAAGGGAAAAACACCAGCGGTCACCGAGTATTTCCATACCCACTCATTAAGTCATTAAACTGAGACGACTAGGTCCCCATCACATCGTCCGATGTTTGCGATGCAACATCTAACCCCAAGTCCATATTAGGCATTTCTCTACGCTCACTCCTCATTCTTTGCTCGGCCCATGCCCTCAACCTAACTAGACGGCGAATCTTGGCTTCCTTGGGTACGCCTTGTACTTCGAGAATCGCTTCGTTGACTTTAGCCGCTACTTGCCTTCGCAGTGCCGGGTCCATCAGCTCTGCAAGGGGAGGAGCTAGATTTTCCATTGGGAAACATAGAAGCGCCATCGTGCGCTCAAGGTCTTGCAAGAACTTTGAGTTACCAGGTGCTCGAGGTGCCAGATGAGTGGTAGCAAATGCCAACGCTTCGGAGATGTCACCGTCAGGGGATTGAGTGCAGTTTCGAATCAATTCGATAAGCTGGAGTCTCAGGAGTGAAAAGTGCAGAGGAAGGTTCGTCTCGAGAAGCTATGCCAACTTGAAATGTTAGTAAGCCGCAAAAACCATAAACGCGCAAGCTGAACCGAAAAAAGAATTCAATGTATGCTCATGTTGAAGACTGAAGTTTTGAGTATATTTTTCATCACTAGCCGAAAGGCGCAGCGAGCTATCCTGAAAGTAATCATCGCAATACATATATATATATATGCGTGTGTGTGTGTGTATAATATTGTGAAGCAAGAAACGAGGGATTTAAAATTGAAGAGAAAGATTCCACCGACTTCTGGATGCAACTCATTTATTCTTTCAATCGCAGTCTGGATATCCCCGTGGTGGATCGCATGGCGAATATCAACCCGTTCTTGGATGGAATCAAGGTCAACCTGAGGTGACATATTCGCTTCCTGAGCGAAGTTGACTGCAGCAGATTTATACCCCTCGATAATGAGATAATTCATGACCAAGGTGTTAAGGTCCCTATCACTCTAGGGATTAGTAACTTGATCTAGCTTAAAATTCCATCCCATAGATAAGAATTAGTAGAAAAAGAAATGCCAACGGCAAACGAGGGCATTATCAGAAAGCAAGTTAACATATTCTCTAACATGGTAATTTCAGAGAGATTCCCAACTTGTACATACATCGCATCATTTTGTCTAGTATTATGAGGGGGCGGGGTTCAAAAAAGTGGTGGGGAGAAGCCTGTCCTAGACCTACGTTTTGGAAACTTTCACCTCATCCACCTTCTTCTCCCAGTCCGCACCAAGGGCCTTGCGCGAGGAGGCAGTAGTTGAGTGACTCTAAATGTCAAAGACCCCAATAAGCAAATGCCCGTAGATTGAAGGTTCTCGGAATTCGGAACGTACCATATTTGCTGGACAGCAGACAGGGCACCCAAGCGGGTGAGTGTTAAGAGGGGGGGAAAGAAGAGGGGTGGAGGGGAAGAGAGGGAAGGAAAAAAAGGATGAAATGAGAGGGTTGGGTTGGGTTTGTTGTGCTGAGGTCAGACTAACGAACGAGAGGCGGTCCGGATTAAGGTTAGCGTTTTTGTGTGAAAGAGTACAGGTACTCGCTGGCGAAGGGGTAGGGGGGAGAAAAAAAGGTTTAGAGGGAAGGAGAAGGAGATGCTGCTCACGATCTAATCGACCATAAGGTGAGAGCGATGTGAATCGTGCCAAGAGCCTCCCTCATTGAGAACGCATCAAGCTCAGCGTGATGCAGGCTACACAGCTCAGCAGTACCGATGGGATGACAGCACAGTATGATACCGTGATAAGCAGCTGGTAAACCCAAACCCTGGGCCGATGTATGCCTCGACACCACCACCCGCACAAACTCGCACACAAACCACAGAGCTGCAATTAGGGAGAGATAGAGATAGAGAAAAGGGGAAAAACAAAATTTCTCCACCGGTGGAGTACTGCAACATCCGTTCATCCCCCCCATTACTTTTCTATTATTTCTTCGTAGCACGTGGTTTGTCGACCTCTTCTCTCTACCCCTCCCCCCCCCCCACATTCTGCACAAACTTTATCAAATTAGGGGAAGAAGCAAGGTTGCAAAAAGTTCCTGCACTATGGTCGTTCATTATAGCCCTCCATGGGCAAATACTCATGTGTGTACAAGTCTTTCTGTCCAAGACTTTTTTTAGGGCGAAAAATATATATACACATGAGCTAACCAATATCGCAATAAAAAAAACTACAGATTATTGGCATTGCTGGCTCTAGCGGCTCGGGGAAGACCTCCCTTGCAGTGCGCATCGTGAGTGCTCTAAACTTACCATGGGTGGTTATTCTATCAATGGTAAATATATTTTCCAACGGAGCACTCCCCCACCCCAAAACGGGAGCTTTTAAACCCCCTCGTAATATATGGAGGAAATAGTGTGAGAGAGTTCGTGATTTTAAAGATATTTGGAATTACCAACAGGATTCCTTCTACAAGAACTTGACCCCAGAAGAATCCGTACAGGCATTCAGGAACGAATACGACTTCGACGCCCCAAGCTCTCTGGATTTCGACACACTAGTAGAAAAGCTCAGAGACCTAAAGCAGGGGTGCGTCTTTTCCTCTCTCATTCTTCCCGCAGGACATAGATATCAAAAACACATCCAGCTGAACAGCGGACAGGAGAAAAGCGGAGATCCCTGTACGTTATCCTTTTTGTCCTGCATGTAGATAGACAAGGTGCTACGGTAGGACTGAGGCAAAGGCTTGGGAATACTTTAGGTCTATTCATTCGAGAAACATCGGAGAGTAGAGCATACGACGACAATCTACTCTTGCCATGTCTTGATCTTGGAGGGTATCTTTGCTCTTTACGATCCTCGGGTGTTGGAGCTGCTAGACATGAAGATATTTGTCGACACGGATGCAGACGTTTGCCTTGCTAGGAGACGTGGGTTCTACGGTGCCCCTCTTTTGCAATGAAAGTATGATAGTTACTAAAAGCAAACTATCGTAGTGGCCCGAGACACAAAGCACCGTGGTAGAGAGTAATTTCACCAATCCCTTCTCTTGATACGTGGACAGACTAACTAGCTTGACCAGCGTCCATGGGGCAATCAAACAATGGACGGCCTTCGTCAAACCAAACTTTGAACTATACGTCGAACCACAGAAGAAAAATGCGGGTAAGTGCTCGTACATAATCCTTAACAAACCCTTGCCACTAACAAAGAAATAGACATCATGGTCCCCCGCGGAATTGAAAACTCTATCGCAATAGGTCCGCCACCACCCCTCCCCAGCCCATGATGCCACGAACCCAATAAAAGCAATCTAACCCCAACCAGACATGATAGTGAAGCACATCCAAAGAGCCCTCCTCTCCAAATCTGACGAGCACATCAAAACTCTCCGAGCCCTCGGCCAAGGCTATGACGCCGACGAGCCCCTCCCAGCAAATGTCAAGGTCCTAAAGGATACCCCGCAGCTTCGAGCGATGCACACAATCCTGCATGACGAGGAGACCACGCGCGAGGATTTCGTTTTCTATTTCGACCGCCTGGCGACGCTCCTAGTCGAGCGTGGGTCGGATCATCTGGCTTTCAAGCCTAAAGAGGTCCAAACCCCCCAGGGGATTACCTATGCGGGATTGGAGCTGTCTAAAAGCGTTAGCGCAGTTGTTATTCTGCGCTCTGGAGGCACTCTTGAAGTTGGACTTAGGAGGGTGGTTCCTGACGCTAGGATTGGGAGACTATTGATTCAGTCCAACTCTCGGACTGGAGAGCCCGAGTTACATTACCAGAAACTACCTTCGAGTTTGGCGAAGGATAGCGTTCTGGTACTCGATCCGCAAGTCGCGACCGGGGCTGGGGCTTTGATGGCCGTGACGGTCCTGAAGGATCATGGTGTTGATGAGGAGAGGATTGTCTTCGTTACTTATCTCGCTGGCCTTGGTGGGCTGAGGAGGCTGACAAAAGTGTTTCCGAAACTGAAGATCATTGTGGGGAAAATCCAGGAGGGTTTTGAGAGAAGGTGGATTGACGAAAGATATTTTGGAAGTTAGGTCAGATTGTAGAGTTTATTGGTTTATGGTTTGATGTGCGTTAAGCCTGATGTTAGCGTAGCGTAGTGGCACGGCCCATGTCCACTGTCTGTATTATATATATCGTATCCCCCCTGCGTTCCGGGCTGAGCAAGTTTCCTCTGATACAAGCACCCAAACTCGGGTTTGAAACAGCCCAAAAACACATATCTTGTGACCCCCACTCCCGAAAATATAAGGTCATAAGCACCAAAACGCACGGCTGTCAACGAATCAAATAGGCGCGATATAAGATGCCGCTAAGAATCCAACTATATACAAATCCACACGCCTGGCACTCCTATTTTGAGCAACGGTGATGCGCTCTAGTGGATAAAATGAGCCACAGATCACATTCACTTGGTTCGGATTATCTTGAGCTTCTTGGGGGAATGCTAAATTGAACCATTAACAGTGATTGCAAGGGCAGGAGCAGTGAAACATACGAAGAAGTTTGCAGAGTAAGTTTTAGACCTGAAGGCCCTTTCATTGGGCTCCTGAACAAACCATTTATAACCTATGAGCCCCATCAGTGAAGCGTCCAGAGAATTTTTACGTAGCCCAAGTACCTTGTTTCTCTGCGAATGCGACAGCATCCTCACTAGACTTGAAGAAAATGTGCGTTCCTTGCATGGAATCACCACTGGACTGCCATCCCATCAAAGGGTTCTCCCACCTGTGGCCTAAAATCACTGTCAGCGTTCAAGTGGTGTTAATTGATCGCCGGGTTTTGATGGTACCCTTAGTGAGGACATCCCAATCCATCCTCCACTGCCTTCCATTCCAATTTCCAGATTGAGTGGCAGGCTTCGAAGGTTTATAAATCCTCACGGTCCTCGCCTGTAGATCGAGTGGAGCGCCAGAAATTGATGCAGCATCGAGCGCATCGTCTTCGCCCCGTTGCGCGGGGGAGATGTTGGTGGGGGAGTATGCGCTGTTTGTTATTTTGTCGTCAATTAGCAAAATTACGATGGCTTAACCGAGAGAGAGAAAATATTGTGCCATATGATACCTGGTGGCAAAGTCGCTGGGTGCCTCCGACTCGGTTTCTGGGAATGCCGCTGCAGAGTTTGCTGCGGGGGTTGCGGCGACCACAGAGTGGCTTGGGCTCTCCAGCGGGGGAGAACTGGAGGTTCCCTTGGAGCGGATGAGAAGCGTTGATCTTGACACAGAGAGCAGAGCTTTCCTAGTGAGAGCCATCCGCGATACAGGGAAGAACGACATCTTTGGAGAGTGTCCGCTAGGGGCGGGCGCCTTGAGCGAAAATGTAGGGGGAGGGATTTTTGGCAAAGGGGAACGGTGACGTTTGATAAATTTTGTGGGAAGTGCACGGACCGAGAAGGTGTGCTTGCTTGTATTCAATTGTAAACTGGTGGCTGTTTACTAAGCATTTCCGGCAATCAGAAAGACGCGGCGTTTAGTCAAGAGGCCAGCCCTGGCCAGCATCAACATCGGGTTCATCGAACGTTTTTCTCACGCACTCGGATTGCCTTTCTTCAATAAACGCCAATAACAACACTCCGCTCAATCGGTTTATATCCTGCAATATCCATCATGTCTCTTGCTTTTCGCCGTGGAATCTCTACCCTCATCCCTCCGAAAGTTGCCTCGCCATCAGTGAGTTCTACCCCTCTTCCCGGTGTTTATCGGGAGTGTCACGATTATCCGTCTAACTGTTCGGCCTATATAGGGTGTAAGAATCCCCCTCTTTTCCTCCATTCTACCATCGCCCTTTAAGGATATTTAGAGGGACCTTTCTCTCCTTTAAATAGTTGAACGCTGTAATGGCCCAATTGACTGTGCTTTTTACACCCGGAGCAGATCGGAGCTGCGAAGGATGCATCTAGAATGGCCCGTGTCGTGGAATTCTACCGCGGCCTCCCAGCAGGTATGGAATAATGAGCACATAAAGTGCATGTGGGGCTCTTTCACGTTTTCTCTCTCCTCATACTCAAATGTTTCGCTCATAGGCCCGGCACCGGAGGTGAAACCCACCGGCCTGTTCGAGAGATACCAGGCCAGGTATTTTGGGAAGAATCCAAGTGGCATGCGTACGTGACCTCTGTTTCGATTCTGTGCAGCGCATGTGGACCTACTGAGCTCGACTAACGGACACAATCGGTGTAGCTATCGTTCATGTTATCGGGTTCCTGATTGCGGTACGCTCAACCTCGGTACAAAATACGTGAGAACTGGGACTAATGGATTTGATTTTATAGATAGGATATGGCCAGGCGTACTACTTCCATCTCCGTATGGCTCATTGCACCCGGTATACCATGGTACCGGTTTTCACTAACATTTGTATTAGGCCACCATAAGAATAACGCCCATTAAGCGCTGCAGGGCGCGATTGAGAACTTAGCCACTAGTAGACCCAAGAACGGTTACTTTTGTACTTAAAAAACGATAGTTTGGAGACTAGTGGAATACGAGGGCTTATAGACCACTTTCGAGTTCATAGTATTTATGTTGCTACTGCCCGGGTAAATGAAAATAAGAAATTGTCTTAAAGAGATTTTCGTATTCTTTTTTTCGTATAAATTATAACTCGCGGAGCGCAGACAACTGGGGCCGTTGGTTGGTTCCAGGTAAAGCACAGTTGAAACAAAACAGGGAGTGTGCAGCTGATACTGTGTTCCGACTGTGGCCCCGATTAGAGAGAGAGAGAGAGAGAGAGAGAGAGATCGGGGACCAAAAAAGGTGTGGAAGAGTTGCCGGTAGATGGGGTAGATGGTGGGGAGGGGATGAAGAGCTGGATGTGTGGGGATGGAGAAACTTGGTAGGCAGATGCCATACGCATTAGAGCCGGAGAAATGTGCTGGGAGACTGGATTTCTCTAATCCAGTGTCCCTGTACGAGTATTCCCAGGCCCCATCAACCAACTTTACGGCTCGTCCCCTACGGCAGGTCCCTTACTAGTTAAATGTCTTGGCGCCCGTCTTCGGCCTGAGGATCGCCTTCCGTCTGCCTTATCCCAAGCGACATCACCGCATTCCCCCATCGTCGCTTCACTTTCAGCCCCTTCCCCACCATCTCTCCGCCCCTCCCCCCCCTCCTCCCTCCTATTATTCTCTCCATTCTTCCCTTTACCTTTCATAGATAATACCCCCCCTCCCCCCCCCTCCTCTCTTCTGGAGAATAGAATATCACCGACCCCTCCACCGCCTCCTCCCCTTCCTTTTTCCTTTTCAACAATCTAACCCCATTCAATACCGGTAACCCTTCGTCATCGTCCCTATCCATACTTACTGTCCACAGTTAAGGTTTGTGGCCCCCAGATTTAAGCTCCGAAGCCCTAGTTTGTTGTATCGGTCACTCCGCCCTCCCCATCTCAACCACTACCACCGCTACCACCTCTACCACTCCTTTCCCTCCACCTTGACCTCCCTTTTCTCCACCCTCCGAATTTCCGGACACTTCTCACAACTTACGTCCCCTGAGCTGATTCCTATTCATTCTACCCCCTTATAGTTCGAGTTACTGCGGCCCCTCGTGGCACATCCGTTTTGATAGCGCCTACTTACTTTGGCGACTCTGTCTAAGCTATTTGAATAGGTTGGAACTTTTTTCTTCGCAATCATACCTATTAGCACAGTCGCCATTTGGCAATCCCTAGCACCATGGCTTCAGAGCCTCCCGAATTCACTTCTCTAGGATCTTACTACGAAAATCCGTCTTCTAGGGTTTCGTATTCGTATTGCGCAAAGCTGATGCCCACAGGCCCTCTTACTGTTATGGCAGATTCGAACATTCTCAGCAATGTGGAAAAGTCTTTAGTGGAGTCGGTTGTCGAGACCTCGACGACCGACGTTGATGCAAACACAAAATATACCCCGATCGCCGCTCCGAGCGGAATGCTTATTAACGATAAAACTCTTGCGCACCAAAATGACAATGAAACTTCTATTGTAACTTCTTCGGTGGGTGGTATTGGCAGTGGAGCTGTTGGCGCGGACTCGGATGCGATTGTAGGATCTCCTCTCCTCCCTCTTTCTTTCTTTCTGCATGTCGCCGTGGCCGGAAATTAATGATTCTCTTTTGGCAGGGTCACATGAATGGAATTAGTTCTGCCGATTCCGGTTTGAAGGTAAATACGGACTCAATCGGCGCGCCTGGCTCTCGACCCGGGAGTGTTTCCCCTACAAAGGCAGATGGTTCCAGGCTTCTGGATAGAAAATCCTCTCTCAAAAAACCTACATTCAAGCCAGTTTCTTTGAATAAGGCGTTTCTTAAGGAACAGACGTCTACCAGTGGACCGGCTCCCAACCCGCTAAGCTCCGCTCTTTCTAGTACCAAAGGTCTATACCTCACGCGACGTAAATTGCATCCTTAAACTGATTTCCTTTGTGTTGTGCGCAGGCAACTTAGCGTTTTCGCACCAACCTGCTCCCCGTGGCCCTACAATATCTAAACTTAAGCTTGTCAAGACTGGCGGAACTTTGCAGTTGTCCAGACCCGGTGGCACAGGATCTTCCCTATCTACTGGTATAAAGCGTAACGAACAGGCGCAACCTGTGTGGAACAAGAACCAACGTGAGTTTCCAATAATTCTGCTTCTTGAGTGTCACAACTAATCCTGTATAGCAATTCCCCCGCCTCCAGCCAAAGATGTTACGGATGAAGAACTTAAAAAAGAATACGGCATTCATATGGCGTCTAGACTTGGCCCCGAAGGTACCGGGGCGAAATGGGCCGATATCGACGAAGACGACGACGACTGGGTGCCGGAAGTCCCTGAGAAATGGGGGGATGCTCTTAAGCTAGCTCCAGTTGAGCCAACCCCACCTGTGATTACCCCATCTCCGACTCCCCCTGCAAAGGTCGAACAAACACCGCTTGATGTTGCCGATACGTCACCGCCAAAGACACCTTTGCCTGGGACCACTAAGGAAGAAGTCCGCCCTAAAACATTGGTCACTGAGAGGCTTAGCTCCAAACCAGTCGAGAAGGTGCCTCCCCCCACCGTCCGAGCATCACCGTGGGCAAAAGTTCCTCCTGCTCCTGTTCAGCCTTTGACTTCTAATACATCTCAATCGAGAGATATGGAGCCCCCCCGCCGTCCCAACTATGGAACGGATCCTATCGCAAATCACTCATCAAGTCAGCCTCATGGAATGAAGGAAGTTTCTGCAGACGTTTATGGCCGCTCTTGGCGTGATGGAAATCATAACCAAGGGCCTAGAGAGCGGGAATTGTACAATTCCGAAACAGGTCAACTTGAGCCCGTGCAGGAGTCTAGGAACAAAGGTTCCAGAGCTAGAGCTGAAGGAAATGTCGATAAGCCATCGTTGTTGCAACGCCCTACTGGGCCGCCCCCCCCAGCAGAGCCTTCGCCGGCTTTCCAGCAACAGCGAAGCAGTATGATGCACCATAGGCCCGATGAGTATAGACGTAGGAGGACATCGTCGAACGTTAGCGGTGGTAGCGGGAGTACTGGAAGGAGGCCGTCTTTCAGCAAATTTGGGCTTGAACAACCCCTAACCCCAGAGGACGGGAGATTTCCCTTAAGACCCGGCCCCGTAAGCCATTACTCGACAGATGCATATCAAGATCATCATAGCCAATCCGGTCCGCCCGCCAAATTCGAGAACTCTAACCAAGCTTCTAACATTGAAGGCTCTCCTCCGGTAACCGCCCCAGCTAAGCCAGTCATTCCAGAGACTCCCATCGAAGATCTAGTTGCCCAGCAGGAACGGATTATGAAGGAAGGTCGTGAGCTTGCGAGGAAGCGCAGACAAGAAGCGGAAGAAAAAGAGGAAGCCGCTAAGAAAGAGAGACTTCGGGTTAAACTAGAAGAATTGGAGAAAAAGGCTCTAGAGAAAAAAGAGGCTGAACTACGAGCGGCAGAAGAGGCGAGATTGGCTGAGGAAAAGGCTGAGGCCGATAGAAGGGCTGAGGAGGAGAGGATTCTCGCGGAGAAAAAAGCTGCAGAAGCAGAAGCAGCAGAAGCAGCTCGTAAAGCTGCTGAAGCTATGCCTATATCGGACCGATATGAGCATCCTCGTAGCTATCCTACCCAACCTCAAGGCCGGCGTTCTTTGAATACGATGCAAAATCGGTCTCCAAACAAGAACTTCGCAACGCCCGCCATTAGGGACCAACCGTGGAAACATGTGCCTCCGGGCAATGACAGGTATACTAGCTGGGGTGGTGCGCAGCAGAATAACCAAGCCTCTGGGCCCAACCCGTGGGGACCTATCGAAAAGCCCAAGTTTCAAGGCATGAATGGTGTTGGAAACGGGACGTTCGACAACAGATATTCTGGGTTTTCGACTAGACCACCTCCTACGGCTGCCTATTCACAGAATCCCAGGGATGACAGACGGAATAACAGAGGTCCGCCAATCTCTCCAGGACTCTCCCGTGGTGGGTTATCTCAGGATGACAGGGCTCAAGCCGTTAACCGTTGGAACGCCCTGCCCGGCAAGATCTTGGAGGATGAAGCCGAGCAACGGAAACAGGCCCGAGATGCCCGCATTGCTAAAGAAGCGGAGGAAGCGGCCACTGGTATAAAAAAACCAGGTCCCGTTCCACCTAAGCTGGTTGAGACATGGAGAAGGACAGATGAAGATGGGCTTGAATCTAAATTCGTTGGTAAAAGCGAAACACCTCAAGGGGGAGAGCAATCGAGCTCTGGTGAGAAACCGCCTGAAGGGTCGTTGGCTGTAACCATAGGCACCAGTGTGGAAGGCACCAGGGCAGAACCTAGTCATCCCATGGCTCCTGGGCCTAACGTTCCGAGTGGGCCGGCAGCGACTCGGCCTGCCTCTCGATTCTTTCCAGCAGCGGCTGGCAGTCTTATTGCCCAGCATTTGGGAACTCAACCCAAACCTTTTCAATCTCCTGCCAAGGTGCTTAGCCCACCAGGCTCCCCGCCACCTCCGATGTCTGCTGAGCACCCAGTTCACGGAGATACAAATTCTCGGGTTGTGCAACTACCCCCCTCTAGCCACGGGCATTACCAACATCCGCACGGAGGAGTGTCACCTACTCTGCACATGAACGGACATCATAGGATGAACCATCCCAAGTCACCACAATTTTCGGGGGTTCAAGCTTTTGAGGCCGTGCAGCAGAAGATTCTGGGCATGACCCAGAAGCATTCACCCCCCCAGCAGACGGCACACCTCCAAGCTCAACCACCCAAAGGGCCTGCATCAAAGGACTTCTCGTCAACTAAACCTTTGTACGATGAATCCCCAGAGAGCGTTGTTTCGAGGCCTGCGACAGTCTCGCTCCCGCCCCAGTCAGAGTGTGAGGAGGAAAGCCCTAATAACTATGACGCCTATCAGGCATCCATTCTCACCAAGCCGGATAACGAGGAGTTCTTCCACGAACTTTTTGAACGCGACTTTGGCTCTACACCTACAGTTAAACTCCCTCATGCCCTTCCTGCTATTTGTTCAAACCATGGGAAGAAAACTTCGGTTGTCAACCTGCCGAAAACTTACAAGCAGCTTCTCCCGAGATCGCAGCTTCAGACTACCAACATATTCCAACCATTCGTGCAGAGAGATTTCATCAACGGGGAGGGTAAGAAGTTTATTCCTGTTCATCTTCCTGGGGGCGCATCCATGGAAGTGTTGAGTCGTGATGGGAGGCGTAACACGGGCAATAAGAAGGGATATACCCAGAGACTGAGGAACAACCGCCACAATGGAGGAGGGAACACTGGAGGTGGCCATATTGGGCGTGGTGGGGTAGGCAGGAGAATTGCGGATCCAGTCCAGTAGTGAAATAATGTTTTGTCCTGTTTGCTTTATCAGCTGTTCGGGGTGTGTGGGCTCGTGGGGTTTCTGATGGACGGTGGATGTTTTGTCTGAATACGAAGCAATGGCGACCAAGACGGGAAAGTGTGTATCCAGCTTCCAATTTGGCTATCAAAAGGTAGCCCGAACATTATGGATCAGCTGGAGGTGGGAGTCTCTTGTTTGTTTGTTTTTCCTCTTCACATCTTGTACCCATCACGCAGGGCATATTTCTCTGGTTCCTCTCTTGTTTGGTTAAGCTACAACCGAGGTTTTTTTCATTCTTTTTTTCCATATCTCCTAGGTTTCTTTCTTTCATTTCCATTTCTCTCCACTGCTCTCATACCTTCGTTCTCCTTAACTTGAAGTCTGTGAGGTTGCCGCGCACTGCGCCGTGCTGTGCGTGAAACCCCTCTCTCGCTCTCCAAGTTTCCTATTATAGTGTGGTTGGTTGGCTGGCCGAATGGATTTAGGGGCCGGTGGGCGGGCGGGTGCTATCTTGTGATTTCTCCATCTCATATCATTCAATATCTCACGTTTTCGGGGGCCTTTCCTTTCCCCTTCTTATATTACATACATTATTCTTCTTTTCACGGGTGGGTATCGCTCGTTATATGCTTGCCTGCTTGCCTGCCCGGATAGGGGGGATTTGGGGTGTGTGGAGGTTGTTGTGGTTGTTCGACGCTTATGATGCGGTGGTCGTGCTATGTGGTCATGGAAGGATTGGACGGGGTGGGATCGGGGTTCTATGATATGATATTTGTAGGGGCCAGCTAGTTGGTTGGTCATTGGCTAGTCTGTGTCCGCTTCTTTGCATGAAATTCAGGATGAAAGCTACCATCGACGGGTGCTAGCGGTGGTGATATGTTATGCAGGAAAACTCATGCTGTGAGAGTACTCGAGTACCGGTAGTTGAGCGCATGAACTCTGGCCAACTACCCGATGCTGCCTGGTGCTCGACGGTTGGTGGCGATGGGGTGGTGGACCAGGGCGGTGGTATTGTGGTATACCTAGACCCGGAGAATATCCACTTGTGAAGGGAGATTGCGACAACCATAGGCAATTCGCACTCTTTCCTATGCGCCAAAAACTCCCGACTCCGTGATGTCCGCCGAGCTCGGTCATCAAAAAAGAATATTATTTCCCACGTTCATAAACCCACGTTTTGTACATGATAGGCACGAATAGCAACACCGCCACCAATAATCCAGATCCCCCCGGCCCCCGGCCACCCGCTTCCCCATAAACCAAATCCCAAAGAACAACCCCCTTAGAAACCCCTCCCCTCCACTTCCTCCCCCCTAGCTAGTATCCCTCGCAATCTTATTAAGTTCCCACTCCCGCGTCAACTTCTGACTGAGCATCTGCAGGTCGCCAATGAGGCTCTGGCAGGCCGCCAGCAACGCCTCCTTCGGCGTCGTCTCCTCGTCCGTCTGTATGCGCAGTTCGAACTTGGGGAAGAGCGGATGCGGCACCTTGTACGCGGAGTATATCACGTGCTCGTTGTGGAGGAGCGTGGCGCGCAGCAGGTTGCCCAGTGTGTGATCCTCCTTGTTGAAGGTGAAGATGGCCGCGTTGGGCTGGCGCGTGTCCTGCTCCATGGAGACTTTGGTCTCGCCGTCGCCGAGGAGGAAGAGCTCGAAGCTGGAGAGACGGGGGAAGGGAAGCGGTTGTTGTTAGTTAGTCATTGGTGGGTACAGTATAGAGTCGGGCTAGACCGGGGGGGGGGGAGTACATGTTACAGACAAGAGGTACCCGAACACAAGGGATTGAATAAATGTATGGGCAACAGCCCGAGTGCATCGGTTATGCCCATGCAAAATCCAAAGATCAATGTTTCGGGTACTTGTTGTCTGTAACAAGTTGGAAGGGCGGAAGGTGGGAGAGAGAGAATATATCCCTACCGATCTGGGGCGTTCATGTTGAAGGATTTAGAGAGTGATTAGGAGGGCACTTTTTGGTAGACTGGCGGGATGGATGGTATTAGTATTGCAAGGGGGACTCAGAGTGGGAGTATTGGGGTTCGTGCTCGTGGGTGCTTCTCGTGGGAGATGAGAGGAGTGTGGTGCTGCTGTAGGCAATGTAATGTATGAAGGTGAGGCAAAACTTGAGCTCAGAAAGTCCGTGGTTCAAGGTCAAGTTAGTGGGTTCTTGGCAATCCAGAGGCTCTTGGGTGGCACGGAGGATCTGGTGGAGATGGTACCTAAGTGGTGATCGACCAGTGAGACTATACTATTGGAGCAGTGATACAGTACCAAGACACCAATAAGTTACTTCTACTCCGCTCGAGTAGTATTGTAGAGCCAGACCATGGCACGGCTCTCCTACAATAATACTTTGGCCCTCACTATGATAGCTTCGAAAACGGCGTGCGCATTAGAGAGGTTGGAGCTGCGCGGTGATATCACAACTCGGTCGCTACTGCAATTCAGACCGGACTAAGCTCCTGGAACCGTTCCACCAGATGCGCCTATCGACTATTCTCTCGAGTTGCCGGCAGGGAGAGGAAGGCGGGAAGGGAGGGATGGAGGAATCCCCTTGATTATTGCGTCACAAAGGTTACAGGCAACGAGAAATTTATTCCCACCACATGAGGAGTGGGAAGGGAGCTGAAGGCAGAAGGATGGAGAAATCGCGCCTTTTTACCTCCCCCCCGAATTCTTCAGCTAACCCTCCACGCCCCTCTCGTCCTTCCTTCCTCTCATTTCCCGGTGATATTACTGTGCTCTCCACACACACATACCCCTTCCATCCGTCCCC
>Ga0307509_10001939_pt1 | contig 34166 bp, 27 predicted proteins | sample 10_EM_MG_FD_202245 | JGI IMG/M metagenome (GOLD analysis project Ga0307509, IMG submission 202245) | Populus trichocarpa ectomycorrhiza microbial communities from riparian zone in the Pacific Northwest, United States - 10_EM | ecosystem: Host-associated > Plants > Roots > Unclassified | place...
GATTTCAATACCGACAACGTCCCTTCGATCTCGACATTGGTTGGCTGCTGCCAAGGGCTTATCACTGTGGATAAGGGGGCATCAACTGTTCGATTGATCCACTTTACTCTTCAGGAGTATCTTTCTTATCTCGATATATTCAGTAGACCTCACTCGGCGATGGCGGAAATCTGTTTGACCTATCTGAATTCCCAACAGATCAAAGCCCTCCCCACCGCTCCTTCCTCCGATATCCAGACTACCCCGTTTCTGGGGTACTGTTCAGTATACTGGGGGGTCCATGCGAAACGGGAGCTCTCAGACTGCGCGAGACTACTTACCCTAGAGTTATTCAAGGGGTGTTATCATCAGATATCAACCAAATTCCTCGTAGCACAGGTAAAGCATTTCAGAGTGTATGCCAGGCATCTTACTACTCTCTCTCCTTTCGGTGGACTACACTGCGCATCCTTCTTCGGAATTTTTGAGGTTGTAGCTAGTTTGATCGAGATGGGACATGATATCAACGAAGGTGACTTTTTGGGTGGCACACCACTTGCATGGGCTGCTCATAATGGGCATGAGGAAGTGGTGAAACTTCTACTCGGACGGGAAGAGGTTGACCCTGACAAGCATGATCTTGACGGCAACACACCTCTCTCGCTTGCTGCTTGGGATGGACATGAGGGGGTGGTGAAAATATTGCTTGCACGGGAAGAGGTCAACCCGGACAAGCCAAATAACAGCGGCCACACACCGCTCTTGCTTGCCGCTTGGGATGGGCATGAGGGAGTGGTGCGAATACTACTCGAACGGGAAGAGGTCAACCCGGACAAGCCAGATAACAACGGCAGAGCACCACTCTCGTATGCGGCCTCGCATGGACATGAAGGAGTTGTGAAAATACTTCTTGAACGGGAGGACGTCAACCCCGACAAGCCAAATTACTACGGCCGAACACCCCTCTCGGATGCCGCTTCAGGTGGACATGAGGGAGTGGTGGAAATACTACTGGGGCGGGGACAGGTCGACCCCGACAAGCCAAACAATTACGGCCGGACACCGCTCTCGCTGGCCGCTTGGTGGGGACATGAAGGTGTGGTGAAAATGCTCCTCGGACGGGCAGAGGTCAATCCCGATAAGCCGGATAATGATGGCCAAACACCGCTCTCGCTCGCTATTGAGAGTGGCTGTGAGAGTGTGGTAGCGTTGCTACAATCTCGCAAAGTGGCAGCCCCCGATATGGTCCAAGGCCCAGGAAATACTTTCTCGTAGAAATAGCCGCCACGCCTTGCTCTTTGGGGCATGTTATTCATGTCAACTTCCCTTGGAAAATCACCCTTTGCAGATGGATGAAATCCCACGAGATGGGGCTGAGATATGTCATAATACCCTCCTGATCTCTTTAGTGATTTTCTTTCGCTGTTGAGTGAGGATTTATACGATATGCTTCTGGTTACAAGGTTCCGTAGAGTTTGCTTCGTGAGAGGAAAGAGTTCCATTCCTGCCGGAAGGCCGAGTTTATAGTTTGCAGTTCTCATCCTATCATTTAATTCTTCTTTATCTATAAATTCTTCCCTGTATGTCTTTTATTCTTGTGCAGTTTTTTTCCTTCCTTCTCTTCCTTTCCTTCTCTCCCCCCTGAACAAGAGATAGACTGTATAATATATCATTATAGCAATTATTCCCAAAATCCCCGTCCCCCCCCCCCCCCCCCAAAAAAAAAAACAAGAAAAAAAAAACAAGAACGGAGATATCTACCAAACAGCCGAGCGTCCGAATGCTATGAGACGCTCTCTTCCGTTCCAAGCCTCCATCCGTTGTGTAAGTGGGGGGGAAGGGGGTAGGGAGACTATTTGCATACCAAAAAAAAGGGGGGGGGAGGAAAGGAAAAGTTGCTACCGCTCAAGGTCTTGTACCCCGATCGGTCAAAGGAATCATTGGGCATCACTCGCACCTCCTTCCCTCCCTCTATATTAAGTTAGCGGGGAAAAAATAATCTTAAAGCATCCGTGTTCTTAGTGGAATCTAGTTAAGATACCATTCTATCCCCTTGCTATAATTCCTTCATCAAGCCTATTAAACTCCACTGGCTCAAAAGACAGGGCTACGGGTGTTAATTGTCTCATCCGGTAAACTATCATCCGGTATCATACTAGCTTCGGGGTGCCCGAGCAGGGAGTAGCATTCAAGCTGAGGAACTAATCACATAAAGTATCCAGTAAAAAACGGCTCATTGTATTATCGAATGGGCAGCTACATATGAAATCCTCTCTTCTCTCGATAGCCAGCTGGGAACACTTAGCATAGCATTCGAGTGACTATTGGTGACAGCAGTCTTACCCGCCCACCCGAATAACACGCGTATAATCCAGAGTAGGACTCTACCGCATCGTGCTAGAGCAGGTGCTGGTTCGCCCCTAAGACATATTGAGAATGACTAATATCATCAATCCGGCATTCGAATAGGATTTCTTAGCTCCCTTGCGCTCTTTCTGATAAATTACCTAACAATAACCTACAGTACGATGAGGGGGAATCGAACTGCAACACCTAGACTCCTATGATACTAACTAATTTCCCAGGGTGTTAATTGGTTCTGAATACATCTTAGCGACTGACCACTCCAGTTATGTATTCCACTTAACCCTACGATGGAACAAATACTCATCTAGCTTGTGGGTAGGTAGATTTAATTATTTTTCTCGGCAAAGAGAGAGTTGATGGGCAACCCTCCATGTTTACGACTCACAGATTCTATTACACTGGCACACACATTCACAAGAGAAGATAAACTATTTACGTTGACCATTGGCTGGTACTAATAGGATCCCTTTGCGTTTAATGGGATCATCTTAGCTAGGATAGCAGTGACGAAAAAAAGGTAGTAGAGATAGCTGTGAGGGAGGAGAAGAGAACCGACACTCCCCATCGGTAAGTATATCACACTAGGGTATTGCAATATCCCTAAGTCATGATAATCCGGTTCAGGGCTTTGTACCTGGCCCTAGTGTCAAGCGCCCCGAGTGAGCAGCAATGCTCTACTGTGCAATTCTTGAGATCGGGTGACAATTCATAACTCCAAATTTGTAATTGAAGCTCAATCGTAAGAGGAGACCCCCAACTACAGTCTATACAAACAGCAAGGGGGCAAGAACGACTACCCAATTAGTGAACGCGACCTAAGGATAGAAAAATGTAGGAAGGAAAAAAGGCGTCGCAATTATAAAAATTGGTTTATCACACCCCTACTTTCTACCATGCGCAACCAGAAAGGGAGAAAAAAGACCACCCAGCTTACAACAACTCCATAGCAAAGCCTGCTTTACCCCATATACCATTTCAACCTCTTCTTAAATCCTTGAGGAAAGAGGTTAATATCCTCAGTGTTACTTGCGCCATGTGGTCCATTAACTATGTCATGTTAGCCTCTCTCTTTAAAAAAACGGCGATCATGTATCCCTACCCATTCCAATCACGAATCCTGACTGCTTGGTGATGCAAGGGCTACCACAAAAATTCTGCGGAAAGAGGCAATTCGCCTTGAGGACGCCGTTCGTATGGTGGCTTTCCTCAATAAATTGACGGACCTGATTAACAGAGCACACGGTCCGAATACGTGTATCCTTGCCACTCTACCCTGATATTATTATCTGAAATACTTTTTGGAGGGGGAGGTATTCATACATTAAATCTCAGGTAGCTAGTCCTGTGTGTGAACTCATTGGGTTCTCTCTCCTCTTGCGGCTTAGGGCGTGCATGTATATAGCCAACTGCGGCAATGTTATCATCCGAATAGATTTGATTTCTATAGGCAGGTAGGAGCTCATGATATTCAACAAGGTTCTTTATTCCAACGTGTTCATGGCGGTACTGCTGGCCTGGGCTAACAGGGGGTGGTTGGAATATTGCGAGGTTGGACTCAGTATCCCAAGCTTTCAAACTAACAGGTACTCGATCTTCGAGCATTCCAGTATTACTAGGGGAAACAAAGTATGTTGAAGTTTCAGGAGCCATATCAGGGTTGTAGTCTATTACATGTCCACCCGCTAATCGGTCACGAAAACGAAGCGAGGTTATAAATAAGGTTGGCTCTACCCAAAACCCGCTATTAGAAGTGCCTGTGAGGGTATCGAAGAAAACAGCCGTGCTTCTAATCAATTTTTGAAGATTTGAACAACCCTCGAATGCATAGGTCTTAGTATCCTTCGGCAGGTACCGTATAGACCCTGTATTAGTGATAGGAAAGTGCTTGCTCCATGGATTCCCCCTGCTCGAATTTTCTCGAAGAAGAGCCTTAACCTCTGTGGACAAAAAATCTAATTCCTCTTGTATGGCATCAGGAGAAGTCGGCGAAGACAGTAAGGTAGTGAGGATTGGATTCTCAGCACCCGTGTCAGGACCGGCAACCAACGGGCTCCCCCTGATCCTCGGGTTGTCCGGCTCGTTCAAGATTCCCTCTATCTCCCTTCTCAGGTTGGCCTGCTCCTCAGTTTTGTCAAGGAAATTTGGTACGAATTCTCCCACCACTAACTTATCATTCCTCGAACTAGTAAATTTCTTAGTGTTAGGTAAGCTACCTTTCCCTAGAGAGAGTGGATGTGACAACGCTGGAAGCCAGGGGGTAGGGCTGAGGCAATCCGGCTCTCCGGGCTCGAGATGATTATGGGCTTTGACAGAAGCCCTATGCGACATAGTAATATTCCCCCCAACCTGGGAAAAACGGAGGCCCAAGTCCTGCTTGGAGGTTGGATGGGCGGTAGACTTTTCCTGCTCTTCGGAGGGGCTATGAAGATGTCAGTCTTGTTGAAACAAGGAAATAAATTATGGGCCATACTCATCAAGCTCCATGAATGTATATAGTTTAGCTAACCCGCCTCTCGTTGGAGGCTTTGGATTCTTCACATTCTCCCAATAATCTGTTTGTAGTAGTGTTGAGGAGTCGGGAAGCCTAAGACTTGGTCCAAAATTTGAATGATGTCCACTTGGGATGGGACTAACGTTACAAGCTAGATCTTGTCTAGCGCTGCCGCTGGGCTCCAGAGCTGAGGGGCGCCGAATATATCTTGGCTCCCAATTGTTCCGACGGCTATTAGTGATGAGCCCTCTAAGGTCAGTTAGAGGTCTAGGGGGCCAAGAACAAGGACTTTCAATGGCGGTAGAGTTTGGAGAGCCATAACCTTCAAGAAATCGCGGCTTAGTCTTCAAATAATACAAGACAAGTTGGAAGCAATGGTTGCGAAGGCATTACTAACTTTCGAATCCACTCCCCGTGCTTCCTAGTACCTCGCAATCCTTACGAAGTATGGCATCGAACTGCTGTTCCCGTTTCATTGAGCGCAACTCATTAAATGGGGAGCCCTTGATATGGACAAGATTGTCTGGGCGGTAGGCTAGTTAGACATAAGCTGAAAACAACGAGTGACAGAAAATGATTATAACGGTGTCTTACCCCCGATCAAGGAGTTATATGAGTCTCCTTCAAGTGAAAAAGGAAAGACATCGCCACCCGGGCTCTCTGGACTCTCTAAAATGCGTTTTCCCTTAGGAATATCCCTCGGAGCCTGAGAAGGCTCATTATTAAAATGCGATATGGAGCGGGCAATTAAACGTCCGGGTGTGTGTCCAGGTGTGCGTCTAGGTGGGATGGGGAATGGACCCTTCTTGCCTTCAAGAATAGACGAAAGATATCCTGGGCTTGGGGATCCGATGTTCCTACAGGACTTACTCCCCTGGCCACTGAGTGTAGGTGAATTAGGAAGTGTTTCGATCGGATTTCCGGACTGATCGAGGCTGTCCCTTCTGACTGCAGAGGGTTAACTTAAGCTTCAGGCCGGAGTTTAGATCTCAAAGGGCGGGCTAGACCCTTACTTTCACATGGACTGCCTTCTTTCCAGCCGCCTTGAGTAAGGAAAGCAGCCGAGTTTTAGCTATAATTATTAAAAATAAAATAAAATAAAATCGGAGCGACCTACCTGAGAATCCCCGAGATCCCAGAAATGCATTTTTCGAATGAGAGAAATGAGGGCCCTCATTCCGAATCCGTGGGGCTGGGGGCGGGCTCGAAAATCCCTGATCGAAAGTAGAAGATAGTTGACGGCCTTTCTTTGCCTTACCAGCCTCTGGAAAAAGCAAATAATCTTCATCCTGGGCTCGGTATTGATTGCCAGAATTGCCCCTGTATCTCTCCACCGAGGAATTGAGAATGGATTCCATCCCGATGGAGGGGCGCTTTGACCAGAGGTATAAGTGAGGAACAGTGTAAGAAGAAAAGGGAGGGAAAGAGAAGGAAGGAAGGAAGGAGAAGGAAGGGTGTGGTAGGTCTAAAGGGAAAGCAAATGATTATATCATAAATTGGATGAAGGGGGAGAAGATAGAATGGGTGAATGTTAGAGGGCAAAGGGATCGGAGGTTTTAGAAAGTGAGGGTGCGGGAGGGTGTGGGCCCATGGGTAGATGTGAAGTTCACTTAAACTGGTGATGCAGGACACGCAAGCCTTCCACGATATGGTATACAAGGCCCAGATCAAAAACTGCAAATGGTACGGGACGCAGCCGTTGTTCTCCATACTTTTCGTAGGCAGGATTCCGCAGGGGTGCTGACAAGAATAACGATGATAATAGTAGTAATAATAATACTCTACAAAAGTCATTTGATCAGACAAGGATAAAGTATTATCAATTAACGGACAGTGACATAAAACAGACAAGAGCAGAAAGGACTTTACAGTACAATCAATCAGATACTAGATATAGCTGGTGTTCGCAACGAGGACCTCACCCTCCATATTTCTCAAAATTTCAGCCAAATGCTTTTCCTTCTGATATGGTATCATAATACCCGAAAAATGCTAAAGATGTCAAAGAGTAAAAGCACCTAATCTCTCCCCTTGAATAGCCGGAGGATAGCACAAATAGCCACTTCCATCTCCTTACCAGGTTCGCAGAGCACCAGCTTCAGAGCCGCTTCTCACTGAGGCTCCGAAAAGTGGCTTTCTCGTAGCCTCTCTCCAAACCTTAGTAATCCAACAAGCAGTGATAAAATCCCTCCACTCCTCCCCAGACATGATCCCCTGCCCATGAAAATCATCCTCAAAAATCTCGATACAGCGCCCATTCTCACCATACTCCCCTTGCCTCGGAGGCCTCTCTTTGGCAACTACCTTCTGTATCGGTTCAATCAACTTCCAAACACCATGCTCCGAGCCGCCCTCATCAATCTGCATCCTCACAAAAATCTCGACTTTGGCCCCAGGAGCTTGAGTTTTATACTCAACATTCCAAACGCCGCCGGATATCCACCCGCTGACGAAAGACATCAGACCGAACCCATAGGCCCCGACACCTTTGCCGTAGCGAAAGCACTGAAGATGGTAATCAGAACCAACAGGCGCCTTCGTGATCTCGTACAAAATATGGTCTTTGTCAATCATGCTTGTGCGGGAAGAACGAGCCAATTCACGGTGGGACATGACCTCGGGGGTTCCCTCCGGTGCAGCATAAGCATTCAAGTGAATCTTCATACCCCCAGAGGAGATGGATTGAGGAAGACGGTATATCGGATATGATGGGCCAGTTTGCAGAACTGCCGGCGGGGGCTGGTGTTGAGGAACGACATTTCCCTTATGTGCTTGATCGGGAGCTGCGATGTCGATCCTGACAGATCCATCAGAGAATGGAGTCGTCGTGGTTGGATAGATGATTGAGAGGGAAATTTCTAGAGCGAGCGGAGACATCTTGGCTATTTTGGCGGCGGTGATAGAGATGGGATAATGGGTAGTCGGAGCAATTTCTCCTCTCTAATAACCCGTATCGATTCGTTGGAGAGATGTTGAAACGTCACCCCGACAAATAGGGAAAAAGCTTATGTATAATACCGAGGAGCCGCATGGGCCTTGTCGCTTACTATCAGATCTAGGGCATCTGCATGCTCATCGGGCTATAACTTACGATACAAACCGTAATACTGGGCACGGCAAACTGATACTACAAAGAATGCAGAGCACAGGACACCCATAGTCAATCGCCCTCAGACACTGGATATCTGACTCCCGAGATTACCAAGGCTCGCGCGCTACACAATCAATGAACCCCATCACTTCCGACAGTCAATTGCTCATCCCTAAATTCGAACTATTAATTTTGCTCGGCGAGTATGGCAATATCGCTTGGGTAGGTTGAAAATCGGATGTCTGCGGGAGGAATAGTGTCCATGCCCAGTACTTACTATCGATATACGTGCATCGGGCCACCCTACTAAACAGACAATTCCGTATTTAGCCATCCGAGACAAAATCACGATCTTATACCTATCCGCCGGCATCAACCTCACTCACGCCAAGGCCATGTCCAATCTTAGTGGTGGGGGATCCCGGACAGACGCCCTATCCTACGCCATGGCTGAATCACAGACACCAATTCCTTTGGTATGGTAATGTAGGCAGCGAGATCGGATAGAGGGGAAAGATCTCTGAGCGGTCTCAGGTATAGAAGTTAGTGATGGGTTGGACAAGGGTTTTAGTTGAATACCGTCAGAGGCAAAGAATGATTTAATCTAGCAGGAGCGCTGCCAGGAAGCCTTGGTAATTTGAACCCGTGTCTGACCCATCACTAACCTTCGCACCGGAGTACGGGTGTCTTTTTTGGACAGGCAGTTTTGCACAGCGCGCTGTCGCACTGCACAGTTATCTCGACCATTATGCTAGCTCCCCCCAGATAGGGTGATGACCCGGGACAATGTGCGAGTACCACGAGTCCCATTTAACCATGTTAGAGGAAAGAGAACAAGCGTCAGCCATTCCAAGTGCCTACCACCGATAATCACAAATCCAACCCCCGACCTGCGACGACTAAAAAAAAAAGACCCTCCAATTTCATCTATGCATCCTGGGTTTTGCCCCACACAGAGACCCCATAGCCGTCAGGATCTAAGACCGCACCAAACCAGACTTCCTCTACTGGGTACTACCGTACTGTGCCAGAAGGGCCGAAATTGGCAATCGTGGCCATTCTAGCTCCACCCGCTCCGATGCCAATAGCGCCGATCCCAACACAAGACAGCGGCGCAACAACGGACCAAAGGTCCTAATCCCGCTAAACAACCGGCAAATGCTTAACAGACTGAGTCTGTCGATTAGCTTACCGGTACACGCTAGGGCAGATACTCTCTATCCACGAGCTAATAATATAGTAAGGAAATAGGATCTAGCTACCGCATGATAAGAGAGAGTATCAGGTAGGTAAATTCTAGAGCATGCCTGCGGCGCAAAAATTTTCGTACCCTATGGACGTTAAAAAAAAAGGACTCAATGAGAAGGACCTTGAGGGCTCTCGGGGAACGCAGCATGATAAACATCATGCACGAAATGGTTGTTTCAGAGGTTATAGATATTGATAAAGCCCCAGGTGTTCGCATTTAATTGTCGTCACAATTGTGTTCGTCCGGGCCTCATCCGCAGGACCTACAGGCCGACAGGGCAGCAGGTGACCAGGCGGAGGCCCACCGATAAAAGCTATAGAGAGCACGACACTGTACGTATACAGCGCCTCCATTGAGAAACTATAGACAAAGCTGGATTCCCGTCCCGCAAGAGAGGCGGGGCCCTCAAAACTTCTTAACGGACGAGTGGAAAAGGCCATCATAGCAGGAAAATAGAGGTCACCAGGACAGGGCTCCAAGCTCAAGTGCTCGGTCACGGAATCCCGATGAGGGTGAGATGGGCAATTAGGGGAGGTGGTGCAGTAGAAACGAGATCGGAGGATCCAGAGGGTTAAAGTGATATGCCCGCCGAGCCCTAAAAAAGAAAAAGAAAAAGGTCAATATTTGATCAAAGTGTAGCGGCCGATAATCGAATTGAGGCTATATAGTCCTTCGCCGAACTGTTCACGAATTGATTGCACTACCAACATAAGCAGGGGGGGAAGTGGTAGAGGTATCCCGAATATGCAAGAACCCGCCAGCCCCTCTAAAGGAATAAAATCATGGATGAGCTGTGAGTTGGATTCTCTTTCCATATCGGTCAATTGGTCGGTTTAGGATGGGCAAAGGAAACCGGTTTTAAATGGTCGGCAGACTAACCTCACCCACCGTGATTTAGCAAGGAGCCGTATCATAGTACTCGGGGATGTGCATGGGTGATCGGACGGATAGGGTTAGAAAATGTATGCTGATACATACATTTTCTAACCCCTGCCCGTCCGATCACCCACGTACACCCCCGAGTATATACCGGTAGTGGGGAACGGAGGAGAAAGAGGAGAAAGGAAGATTGACGCACTTTCCCAGGCGAGAAGTATCCGAAAATAGGGGGGTGCCTTGTTGCCGTTGCAGGGAAGGCGAAACATGCGAGGAGGCCTGTGTGCTTGGATCAAAAGGGACTCAGGCTTCTTCGAGAGATCCTGAACTAGATCCACCAAAAAGCCATGATGTTGCTGAACATCTATGTGGGAAAAAAATCTTCTAAGCTGCAATATTGACATCAAGGCAATTGTTTATTTAGGTCCAGAAACTCTCTTATAAATAGTGAATTCTTATCAAGGCACTATAACTTCAGATATTTAGATAATATCATATAAGCAGATAGCAAATGAAGGCTTGAGAGAACTATATAGGATGTTTGCCATGTGCTAGCAATTCCAAAGAAGGGAAAAGGAGAATAATTCCCAATCATATCAAATACAAGAAATATCCTTTTTACTTAGCTATTCATTTAAATAGCTTCTATTTAATCCCAATTGAAATACTTAAATTATGTTCAAAAAATTCCTATATAATATTATTGTATAACCTAGTATAGTACAAGTATGATACTAAGGAAAAATATACCCTTTTACTATTTAAAAGGAATGGTACCAAATCCGATTACCTTTCTTGATTCACTGACTATAGAGAAAGAGGGAGGAAGTTATGGCAAATAATAGAGGCCATACACCCCCCCCCTTCCTAGGACAAGTGTATCTATTGGTATCATACTGTAAAAACTAGGGTAATTGAGGGCAGTGGAGGGCACGTGTAATTTTCCTTTTAGATCAAAGTGAGAAAACACCGCTCCGAGATCCCTTAGCTCCAAGTTGAAACAAACGAAAAGCAAAAATAAAACTAGCCTTAGGAGAGACAACTCCAACGTCCGAATGAGATTCACAAATATTCTTGTTTTTACGGTATTGCAGGGAGGAAGGAAAAAGCAACAACACTACATCTTTTAAGACAACGAGCTCATTGGGTCCTCGTGTGCTGTACCTGGATTACCGCCACCCTTTAATGTCGGGATGCCCCCAGCCAGGAGCCGTGTACTGTATCATACATCACGATAAAGAAGCTTCCTCAACCCTTCCCACCCGCAGCCTCAAAAAACCAAATGAACTACCGTGCCACGCTGGCGAAGTCGAAGGGCTGAGAAGGAAAAAATTGCCATTTACCGAATTCCTCTTTACACCCTGACCCTGCAGGCCCGAGTAAAGCCCGTTCCGGTACATATTCCGAGCCTGATCGTGATAAGATATTTTGGCTCCCATATAAATCGTTCTGACATAAGCTTTCTCAAGCTTTTACGGTTTTTTTGGCTGCCTTGCTTCATGCTATCTATCTCACTCTCCCCAGCAAGTTCACCACAACCACAATCATAAATCCTCGTGGACCACAACCGAAATCTACAAAAACCGTTCCGAAAGCAAACCTCAATCAAAATGATGATGACATCAATGCGACTAGCCAGCCACATAATGAGCTGCCGAGTTTTCGAGAAACTCTTCATCGAGACAGAAAGTCAACAAAAGCTCTCGGGTTTGTCCTTCTATGACCTCGATTATATTTTTTGAGAGCTAACCTGCGCTCCGACGAAAGAATACTGCAAACAATCAAACATATCCCCTCCAGTCTATATAATCTACAATCCTTCGCCTAGAATGTACTCCTGTCGGGTCCGAATAAACGGTCGGGAATGCGTCTCCACGTCAGGCGTGGAATTCGAGAGCGCGAACGAAGCACGAGAGTGCGCAGCGGGCGTGGCATTAGACAGACTCGTGGGTGATACCATCGGCTATTGTGAAGCTGTGTGAATTGAAGGGAAGAAGAGGAAAGCCACTGTTGCACGTTTTTGTGCGAAGCGTGGTGGTGGTTATAGTGTCTATGGGGTTTTGTTTCTGGGAGTTTGCACTTTTTCTTTCTTTTTTCCCTCATCTTTAGCGGAATGGAGCGGCGTCGGAGAACTTTGGAGTATTTTATGGTACTTTTTTCCTTTTCTTCTCTTTTATACCCCTTCCCAATGTATGTATGTATGCATTATACCATATTATTCCATTTTCTGTTTTTATTGAATTAGATGTGTCGTTTAAGCTTTTTTGATAATTAATACCGGGTAGGCTACCGTATGAGATATTGGTGGTAGTGACTAGGACAGCCCAGATGTTAGAAGCTTGTCTGTGGAGTATCCTAACTTTGACCGCCATCATAAGCTTTCTAAATTAACTTGACTTGTATTATAGTAATCGAAGTGCAGCAATGATCGCCATCTCCTCGATTCCACGGCGGGCTGCTCCTGCTTCCGCTGGAAGCCACAGCACACCACGGCAACAACAACGATACAGGCACATTTCAAGCGGAGTATCTCCCAGCTAAAAATGTGGAGATCCCCGGAACTACAAAAGCTCTCGTTCATCCGATCAGACGAATGAGCCTTGAGATCAAGGCCGAGGCGAGAATAGCACACAGTAGCGCAAAGCTCGCAGCGCAAAGCTAAATTTACAGTATTCTATGATACTGTATAATACAGGTACCGCACCTGGGTACCTGCGATGTTTGCCCTACCCTACTGTTTTAGCTTGGACAAGGGTAATTTGTCCTAGGACACCAGAGCTTCCTGTCGGTATTTCGACGGAAGAAAATACTAGCAAACTAAAACAACGCGTTACTTAGAGGGGAAATCCCGACAGACAAGACAAATTCTCCTTATCCAAGTTAATACGGCATCGGGTGCTCTGTGATTTGTCTCTTGGCGTCCTTTTTATCATGACTCTGGGTTCTGGTCACGGTATTTCCTCTCAAGAGCAACAACCTAGCAGATAACACAACAACCAGGCAGTCTCCCCTATGTCTTTAGCTTGTGCTAACTCCCCTGCCTGGCCGTGCCTTGCCCCTCACCAGTAGCGGACCGGTTTCTGACGATTACACCAACGGTACTGTCTGATGAAGAAATGGGACACAGCGAGTGCGCGATACACGGAGCACAGGTCAGCCCCGCCTTTCCGTATCAGGACAAAAAACAGTGCAGCCTGCGCTTCAACTCCTGTATTTCCATGGGGTAAGAGCACTCACGAGCACGGAAGTCCGTAGCCTACAGAAGGAGGGAAAGACGGGCATCGAACAGCAACCAAGACCGCGTGCCCGGCAGCCGGTATTACCGCTGAAGTTCGTATAACCCACTGCCCCGTCAGGCCTCTAATATCCACATTCAGAGACAACCCTCTGGATGGAATAGTGTTTGCCTGACGTTGCATGGCTTGAGCTAGTTAGACTTGCGGCCCTTATTAACTGGTGTTTGTAATTTCGTTAACCTGCTTGGATAGGCCTATTGCAGTTTGGCTCTATTCTTTATCTGGTGCTGGACCGAACCCCAACCCTAGCCATGCTTTATGGTATCGGTACGGTACACAAACTTCCTAACCTGTCAAACGTCGCCAAAAACAAACTCCCTCCAGTTCTCTCCGAGCACCTTTACACACTCGTCTATTCCCATCCCCTTTATCCCCGCGATAACCCTAACAGCACCTTCCAATGCAGCGTCCATCTCTTCACCGGCAGTATGTAAATCGCTCTCCACGAGAACCCTACCCTCGGGAACTCCCTTCACAGTCTCCATAATCTTCTCCATATGCCCCTTTTCCGGCCGGGCATTTATAGTGGACGAAAAGGAGAAGAATACCTTTGATGGGTATCTTTTTTTCGGCGATGGTGGAGTGAGGTATTGCTGGAGTGTCTGGACGGGGGCTGAAAACGAGTGAAGACATATCCGTGGAGGATAGGGTTTTGGCGTATATTCCTGTTTCTTCTCCTCTTGCCGCTTCCCCACCTCCTCGCCGAACTCATCATCGTCACTATCCTCCGAGCTCTCAATGTCGGGCAAATACTCGTGCCCCTCAACCCCCCCTTTCACTCTCCTCCTCCGCCTCTTCATCTCCTTCCGACTCTCAACCTCAACCTCATGCCCGCGCCACAACTCACGGAAAATGTCAAACAGCGCGCCATGGCATTGGACCCCATGCACGCTAACCGCACGGTTCAGTTCCCCCGCCAGCCTCAACTGCGAGACAAAGATCTTCTTCTGGTGGTCCATTGATACGCGGTGATTTGTCAGTCTCTTCCCATCCTCGGCGTCCCCCGAGGCATACACTGCGCGGCCTTCCGCACTCATATTATCAGGGAGTGGTATTCGAAAGCTTCGGTCTATGCCTATTTCCCCGACCAATGCTTTCGGGAAGGTTTCCAGGTGGCTGCGGAGCTCGACCATGATAGAACTTAGTTTTCTGGGAGCGGGCAGGGCCGAAATAAGGTCTTCAGTTGGAGTTCCGGTTAGGACAGAGATGTAGTGCTCATTCTTATCTACTTCCCGTTCACCACTGGATCCGGTATCGTCGTAGATAAGGTAGGAAAACCAAGGGTGGTGACCAAAGCTCGGGACAACCTTCTCTGGATAATCCCTCGCGAGTGAAGCTACGAGCGGGAGGTCGGATTGGCGGGTTCCCATTATTGTTAAGGATTCAGCCTTCATGGTTGGTATTGCCCCAGCTTTGGACATAGTGTCCGTTGGGTGGCAGTGGGCGTCGTGGATTCCCAGGCCCCATGTTAATTCTGTGAAGGAGTCTTCGGAGTCCATTTTTGGTATTGGGTAGTGGAGCCCGACAAGTTGAATTAATAGGGTTGGGGTGGAATTTGTTTAAGTGTTTCTGTACGGCTCGAGCAAGAGAGAGTCATAGGCGCCGAGCTCTGCACTTCATTTTTCTTGTTGGTTATCTCGACAGGGGTTAGGTGCCCTAGCCCTAAGATGTGCTGCAGAAACTTTTGAAGAATCGGACCATGTGCTCTGTCGTCGAGAATTACCTACTCTAGACTAGGGGCTAAAAGCACAGCAAAAGGCGGGCTGCTTAGCCGCTCCGGGGGCATAGAAAAACAAAAGCACCAAACCTTACCAGATAAGGCAACTCCAACGACATCGCACTTGGTCCAATTATTCAAGTATATCCGGCAGTAGGATACGGGTAGAAGAGAGTGAATGAAACCAGGGTTCGGGGTAGAATCATGAGGAAAGGAGGGAGAGGGGTAGGCAGATAGGCCAACAAATTCTCATTTATGATAAGATAAGTATGCGCGCTAGAGAGCTTTGGGCAAGTGTTTTTGAAATTAGCAGGGCTGAGGTGCTTAAGTAAACTAAGGATAGAAAAACGGGGTTCGGGCGAAGTGGAGGGATAAGGAGTATTTGATCTGAGATGATGGCCAGAGGGGGCATACAGTCGCTGCATAAGCAACTTTTTGTAGCTATAAAGCTAATTACTTATATAGGACCTTGGGTGTCTCCGTTAGTATAAAGAAATCAGGCTCGGGTTGGATGCTCCTACATACAATCAGAATACCGGTAAAGCACTGTGCTAGAATAGCTACGATGCCGGGGAGTATGCAGACTAGAAATGAGTTGGGATGGATTTGGAGCTAGGGTTGCGTTGCAGTGAAAGTTGGATATTCGCACCCCTGGCCTGTCACTGGGCCGGTGACAGCTCCTGGTCCTCAGAGCAGATTCCTAGAGACATATAATTAATTTAGGTTTCCAGTTTTTGGAGGGGGGGGATTGCCTATAGGTGCACCTTGAGGTTGGATCTTGTTCCGGACAGTAAATGTCACTTTCCCTACTCCCACTTACTACTTTACAGGGATTTTTTGAGCGATTGCGGGGTTTCAATGTTACCAAAATAACCTAAGTTAGTTCATTATAGCATATATTTAATTAGTTACGGTCGGCAAACATATTTCTAACTAAAATTGCAACCCTTCGGTTCTGCAGCCACCCCGTACGGAACTGGTGTTACTCTCTCCCCTCGGTCTAGATGTAGGCTTTACCCTTTGCGGTTCTAGTCGCCCTATGGGAGTAGTTAGCCTAGAACTATTTCTGGTAATACTGCATGTGCCCGGCTCCCCCAATTAGAGTAGCGAGCTGAGACGAGTGATAATTCGTGAATAGCACACTAGCCTTCTTCGACTATCTTTTCCGTACAGCCACACCCGGCTATCCCCAATCTCGATAATTCATATACTATAGTACGTTTCCCCGCGTCAATCTCTGGGTTATCTCTGTGACTTCAAAAATTCCCCCCACCACAAAATCTGACCTGTTGTCCCAGGTAATTTGTTGTGCCGGACGAATCCTTTGGGCTTTGGCCGGCCGGGATGGTGGTGGTGGTGGGGTACAATTACAATATCTGGCCCCCTTCGGGATTTTAGATATACAAAGCACATGCCCCCCCCCCCTCTCCCATTGTGTTCCTGCCTTCATATATTCCCCAACCCCTTCTGCCCCCTCCCCAGTGGTGCTTCGAGAATGACTGATATGGAGAATAAACCGAGCGAAGAGCTCCATAAGGGGCAATCCCAAGCCGCAGAGCCACAGCTCAAACGCTCTCTTGGTGCGAGGCACCTGCAAATGTTGGCAATTGCGTCGAGCATTGGGACAGGTTTGTTCATCGGCAGTGGGAAAGCGTTGAGTACTGGTGGGCCATTCTCGTTGGTCTTTTCCTTCGCTTGGTTGGGCCTTGTTCTTGCCACTATGATGCGTAAGTGTCCACTTCTCATCAGCCCCCAATTGCTCTTTAGAGCGTAATTTTAACGGTGGAGGGGGCAAAAGAATGTCTTTGCGAAATGACGACCATCTACCCGGCAAGCGGTTCCTTCGTGACCTACGCTGCCCGCTACATTGACCCGGCCTGGGGCTTTGCGATTGGGATCATCTACTGGGCGTGCTGGATCGGGGCATTTGGGACGGAGGCCACCGCCGCTCGGATCTTGGTCGGCTACTGGCTCCCCGTGGGGTGGAGTGACGATCCGGCCCATGCAGCGATTCTCGTGACGGCCTTTAACGTCATTATGGTCATGATCCACGTCTGCCCGGTTCGTGTCTTTGGGGAGATCGAGTTTTGGGTTAGCAGTGTCAAGGTGGTTAGCGTTTTGGTATTCCTCGTCGTGATTTGGGTTATTATGGGGGGCGGAGGGCCGGACGGGAGGGTTCACGGGGGAGAGTATTGGGCAGAGGGTGCGGTTCTCAACGGTTTCAAAGGTATGATATTATTATTATAACATAACATGGTAGCATGTAACCCTTACCTCATCTTTTCTCTTACCAACTGAGAACCTCATGACTGACAGTGCGAGTAAGGTCTTTCCAGCGTGTTTGTAACGGCAGCATTCGCGTGCGGCGGGACAGAAGTTGCGGGTGTTGCGGGCGGCGAGACCAGGGATCCGATGATCGCCATGCCCCGTGCTGTCCGTACATTGATGTTCCGCATCGTCTTCTTCTACGTTGTCACGCTCCTCTTCCTGACCTTTGTCGTGTCGGCGAAGAATCCGGCTTTGCTGGGATCCGAATCTGGCAGCGCCGTCGAGGCCAGCCCGTTCGTTATCGCAATCAAGGAGGCCGGAATTGGCGTTCTTCCGGATGTGCTAAATGTCATTGTCCTTCTGTGTGTTTGCAGTGTTGGTAGTGTGAGCATCTACACTGGGTCCAGAGTTCTCTATAACATGACCGAGATAGATCTTATCTCTTCTCGCTGGGGCTTCGGTAAAGTGGACGAACGTGGCAGACCGTACGGCATCCCTCCCTTTCCAAATAATAATAATAATAATAATAGTTGCTATATAACTTGATGACAAATGTCCATGCAGCCAAGATGAGAGTGACAACTGATGATTGTACTGTTAGGACCCGAGCAATCCTTGCAACCTCCTTTGTTGCAGTCAGCCTATCCTACATGAACTGCTCCGCCTCTGCAGCGACGGCATTCACCTGGTTCACCTCACTCTCGGGGATAGCGTTTCTGACCTGCTGGCCCACAATCATCGCCAGTAATTGGCGTTGGCGCGCCGGTATCAAGGCTCAGGGACTGAATCTCCTCGACCTCAAGTACACATACAAGGCCTCATTCAGGCCCTGGCTCCCGGCGCTTGGTTTCGCTTCGTTGCTCTTCATGCTCGCTTGCCACATCTACGTTAGCGCTTCGCCGGTCACGGGACGTGCGGATGCGGAGCACTGGTTCCAGAGTTGCATTGGGATCCCGCTGATGGTTGTCCTGTTTGCTGGGTATAAAGTGGTTTACAAGACGAAGTTTGTTACTGTTGTGAGTGCTAGGTTTACACCGCTTAGACGAGAGCAGGGTATAGCTGACGGGATATAGGACAATATGGACCTCCAGACGGATAAAGCGCACGACTCGGACATTGCGGATCAGTCGGAGAAATTGGATGCGTACTATGAACAGAGCCGTAAGGTTAGGGCATTATCGTATGTTAGGTTCTAGATTAGAGAGAAAAAAAGATGTCTTGTATTGTACTATGCTCTGAATGAATGAATGAATGAATAAATGATTACCGGTAGATGTGGTACCCTTTCCTTTCCTTTCCTTTCCTAGATGATGCGACGTGGCAAACAAGCAAAAAACCTCATTACCGACTAGCAACCTCCTCCCACCCATTCCAACTCCACCCCTCCTCCACCCCCCTCACCTTCCCCCCACCTGAACCCAAATCCAAATCCAAATCCAAATACCCACCACCGCTAGCACCAGCCCTCCTAGCCCTCCACTCAGAAGCCGGCTCTAGGGGCCTAATCAACGTAGCGTAATTCACTCTCCCAACCGGCAATACCATATCCATATCCTCCACCTCCCTCTCTTCCCGTAACCCCCCCCCGCTCCCGCTCCTCCTCCACTCAAGTCTCGAAGTGCTCTCGTTCCCCCATCCTTCTTTACCGCCGCCAACACCACCGCGTACATGGTGCACCCGACCGGGCGGCGACCTCCACCGCTCGGCCAGTATCGCGACACCAACATCGAGGTACACCCTCAGCACACGGAATAGCAAAACGAGGCTGGAGAGGAGCGTGGTGATGAGGGCAAAGTTCCAGAACAGCAGGATTGTCGGCGGGAGGAAGAGGATTGAGAGGATGTGGGGGAGGGCTGTTAGGGAGTTGCGGGGTGGCATTTGTTTTTTTATGTTTTTTTTATGGGGGGGTGAGTGAGTGAGTGAGTGGGTGAGTGGATGGGTGGGTGTATGATATCGTGGTGTACTAGATTCTAAGAAGGGAGGGAGAGGGGGGGGGGGTTGTAGAAGCTTTGGAGTTTTTTTCGTGTACTGTATCTATACTATTAGGAGTAAGGAACGGTTGTGCTCTACTCCCCCTCCTTCTTAAGCCCCCCTCCAACACGCATACCTGCTCCTGCCCCTCTTACGTAGTATAGTAGGTAGGTGGGTAGGTAGCTAGCGCTGACTACTTGTACCCGCGTGCATAAGATCTCGGAGATCAACATCGGGTTCACCACCATTGAGGGATAATACCTACAGGGATCATTGCCCGAAACCAACCCAACCAGGCCAACCCAACGCAGGGTTCACACCCACTTCTTTTTCACCTCCTTCCTTCCTCCATCACACCAGGCCACCCTCCCCGGTCTTTCCTCGCCTTGTGCCATAGAAGCTCAATGGAAATTCCATGCTACCTATCGCCGAATCCACGTGGGAAGGTATTATTGACGTTTATCCCATTCGTGGGTCGGTAGAGCGGCCAAACGAAGGGGATAAGGAGTTAGGAAGCGGGGGGGGGGGGGGGGGGTATGTTCGCCGATTGGGTTTTCCGTCGGTTTACCTATTTTTGGTGGGGAGGTTGGTTGGTTGGTGGATCGATTGGTGGGGGATGGATGTCTTGGTTGATTGGAGCGGGTGGCACCATACTGGGCTCGGGTGGGCGAGTGAGTGAGTGAGTGAGTGAAGTGCCGACGGTATTCGCGGCGGGGATGATGGGGTTGGTTTTGTTGTGTTGCGGAGGAGCGCCGGTGGTGGGGAAACCCTGCGCGCACTCGTGCTGCACTGGGTGAGAGGCGTTTGTTGGTGAAAGACGGCTTGGCGGATGGGCTTGCCGACACAACGGCAGTTCTTGCCGTAGGTTACAGAAAAGTAGCTCACTAGGCGGCGATGCTTGCGGTATTGGCAGTGCACAGGCCGAGCCGCCAAGGGTTTGTATGGGCCTTTTGAGCTACTCGATTTTAACCTTTATTTTCAAAGTGTTGTTATGGTGTGCTTCTTGTCGATAGTTGGTGAGTTATTGCATCCCGACCATTATGATAGCTGATAAACTAACTTAACCCCGCGTCGACCCCCCACAATCCCACTTGTCTATCCAAAATTTAGATGCTTATACTAACACTCATATAGACTACTCATTGATAGAAAGAGAAAAGAAAAGAAAAGGGAAGAAAAGAAAGCAAAACAAAAAGAACCCCGCATTGCAGCACCGTACACCAAACCCCAGATTCCGGCCACCTTCCAAAACCTATGCCACCTGCTTTCTCAAATTCTCCCTCTTCTCCACATCCTCCAGCTCTTTCAGAATCATGCCATTAAACTCCTTCCACCCATCCAGGTAAAGATGATGTCCCGCATTCCTCACCACAAGAACCTTCGCCTCACCACCCTTGCCCTTCTTTCCTGAACGCCATTCCTCGCCGCCGATCCAACTAGGCCCTTCCTCTACCGAAGTATTCCGAATCTTCTCCTCTGCCGCGTATCCACCGGCAATATCCATCCAGTCCATCTCACCATACATCCAAACACTTGGAATACCGAACCTGTTGACTTTTGCCAGGTCTTGGACGCGCCAGAGGAGGGGTCGTCGGGCGTACGCTCCGGGCGCTAAAATATAGGCAAGGGCGTATTCTCCAGATCCACGCTGGCGGAAGAGCGAGTATGCGTAGTCATGCAAGACGCGTGATTCCTCTGGGGGAAGTTGATTGAAGCGCCGTGATGTCCAACCGCTAACTAGTCGAGGGCCAAGAGGCCCTGACCAACGAACAAGCGAGAAAGGTGAAATGTTGGCCTCCCAAAGGCATACCAGCCATTTTGGAAGTGGCCTCCTCGGTGCTGGCGCGTTGACATTCTTGCTTCCTAACGAGGTAGTTGATGCGGATGCTGACGCGGGCGCTGAGGGGGATGGATATGAACCATTGGGAACCTTGTGTGAATCAGGGAGGTTCGGGTTGCTCTGGGTTGCTTCTTGCTGGGTTTGCATGTACTCTTGACTAAGGGCACTCTCGTCTCCTCCGGCACCCTCATCTGGGAGAGCTTCCCGGACCGCATAAGGATCTTCCGGGACACCCACAGGGGAGGCTAGGATGAGCTTATTTACACGGTCTTGGTACTTGAGGGCGTACCGCACTGCGAGATAACCACCAAAACTATGTCCCATAAGTGTGAATCGTTCAATTCCTCGGACCTCCCGCCATTCCTCTAAGGCATCAATGAACCAATCCTCAGCTTCTGTAATCTTTCCCTCAGAATCTTTCGACTTGATTGTAAAGGGAGGCCGGGAAGAACGGCCATAGCCGAGCAAATCAAGTGACCAAAGCTTCCACCCAGGCCTTCGAGAAAGTTGGTCATAGTTTTTGTAAAAGAATCCGAGACCCGCTCCGTAGCCATGGAGCATGACCAGGTGGTTCTCCGGTGTTCCCTCTGCGGTGCGGGTTATACTAAACTCGTTGATGATGCGGTTTTTCCCCGAGAGTGGGACCAAATTCGAGGCACATTCCCGTGGACCGTGTTGGTCCGCCGAGGGCGGGTCGGCAGTAGCTTCTGCGTGGCCCTCTTGGGGAGATGTGGCGGGAGCTGGCTTTTTGTTGAAGGGTAGGAACCCGAGAACTGTAGACTCAGCAACCGTGGGAGATACTGCTGTCCACTATTCATCATCAGAAGGGATTAAAAGGTTACGAGTTAGGCGAGTGCAAAATACCCATTGTGTGAATCCTTCCTTATACCCCAAGGGAAACAAATTATTTGGAAATCTCGTGGTCTTTTGCTCCGGAGCCGTTCCCTGAGTTTCAGGGGCTCGTTGCGAAGCCAACGGGCTTTGCTGGGTCCTTGATTGGAACTCTTCATTAGGCGGACTGGGCGCCATTAGACGTTGTTGGCCTTGTTTGGCAGAGGCGTAACGATTGGAATTATTGGGCGTGAGGTGATATGGACGAGCGGGAACAAGGGAAATAGAGGTTGAGAGTAAGTGGAGAGGGAGGGTTGGTAGTTGTCGGGAGAGGTTGGGGTATGGCAGGGTAGGGTATTATATATCCAACGGAGCTCTGATATCGTACAAGCGGGGTTCGGTCGATCCCGGGTAGTAAGGGGTAGGAGGGAGGGGATGAAAAGACACTCTGCTGTCGAGGGAGTCCTTAGAAGACGCGCGGCATAGAGTGAGAGGTGGCAGTGAGAGGGACGGGATTCTGGTTGATAGGCTGTGATGTAGGGATGCCGGTACGATACTCAAGTATGATACTGCAGAAGCGAACTCGGTCCGGAATCACTATTTACCCGTGCGACTCATCTCCCTTATCTCCGCCGCTCAGGGGTAGGATATATTAAGAACTTGGTCATGTGATATGGTAAGCTTAGTAAGTCCGACCAGTTAACCATACGGTACGGTATTCTTGGACTGCACTGAGTAATGTGGTATACCGTACGATACAAGTATGATACAGTGCAGTTAGAAAAGTTCGGGGACAAATCCCAAAACACACCAAAAGTCCCACTTTTCAGCACACCACAACAGCCCCATCTCACTTAATCAGAGCCTTCAATTTTACTAACACCACCTCTTGTATCTGGAGTAGCTTGTAGAAAAATTTCATATTTTTTCTGAGCCTTTGCAGGAAGGTATGCTGTGTGTGTATTCTAGCTTGTGGTGAGAAATCAATGCCAAGACACCTACTTTATACTTTACAATTCAACAAGTGTTGAGGCTGTTTTGCTACTAAATAGTGCAAGAGTGTCCAATTACATATTGGATCACTAAGTACATGAAACCAAGATGTCTGGCTACCACCACTTTAAGAAAGGTCTGCAAGGCTTAGAACTATCCAGAGGCTCTACCAGCTCAGTATATTGAATTTGAGATAGTACCTGATTTTTTAAATTTCAGAATTGCAGTGTTATTAGGCATTCTTGTGTTGGGGCACCTCAAAATGTGGCATACCGGTATTTGGTGCGTTTTGCCGTTTGTCCCTGAACTTTTCTAACGGCACTGTAGCAGTACTGGAAGTGCACCCGTACTCGGTATCTCTCTTCCCTGCTCATGAGAGGCAACTCGCCCGCCATCCCGTGTTTGTTTCAACTCCGTGCCCATACAAATCCTGAGAATCGTCGATGAAAAAACAATCCCCTGCAAAGAACATTCTTCCACCAATTCCATGCTGTTCCCGAACATTGTCCTCCACCGCCCATGACGTCCCGTGGAACCGATAACCCCGAATTGGACCTTGCTGTCAAAGGTTCTCTGCCTTCTGCCTCATCCCCGCCCTCAGCATCATCTCCACTCTCCTCGGCTTCTTCTACAACACATCCGCGCCCTCCTTTACCCCCGGCCACTCCGCTCGATTCTGCCCCGTGTTTACCCCCACAGGTTTACCTCAATCTTCTTATATTAGAAGCTTCCCTCCGGAGTCAGTATCTGCACCACCTCGCTCGACGTCGGAAATCTACTTTGTTTCTCCTATTGCTGTTTTTATGGGTGGGCTTCTTTTTCTACCGGCTATTCTTCCTCGGCCGCTCTCCTTACTATTACCTATCTCTTCTTGAGAGGATCGGCTTCGTTGGGGGTCTTGTGACCGCATGTCTCTACCACGCTACAGGTCTCTACCACAAATCCATCGTCGAGCCACGGCAATTCGTTTGCGTGGCCAATCGGGGTCTTCGTGGGTTCAATGTCAAATTGGTGAAGGTTCCGTTATCTTACAAAGAATGGGTGCTTTGGTGGTGGGACTGGTACACGTTTAGTCCTCCTCCGGCTTCGGCTCATTTACCGCCTGCTCGACGCACTTCAACCACCAAGAGAAGGACGTCCTCGGTCCACGCGAGACGACCCGCACCCCCGATACATACCCACGGCCCCACGGCCTCCATATCTGCCACGATGGCCAGCGGGAAAAGCTCTTCATTGTTGACTCCGCATCTAGAGGAAGCTATGGAAGACGATGATAACGGTGAAGTGGAAGAATATCTACCCGGAGGCCTTCACCTAAAAATTGTTATCTTGCCTAAAAGGTTCACACCGGATTTTCGTGAGGGGTGGGAGATATACAGGGCGGAGTATTGGGAGCGCGAGAATGAGATACGGGCAAACCACCGCAAAGAACTTTATCGCTGGCATAAGAGCAAGTCAAAGTCAAGCACACCCCCGCCTCCACCTCCTCAACATGACCCTGTGGTGACTTCTGTAAGAGCCAGAAGGAACTCGACGTCTCGCCCGCCATCGGTATCTTCCCGTGCGGGAACACCCGAACCTGATTCTGCGGCAGCACCTGCGGCGACAAGACAGCGAAAGGGCAGTTTGGTAACGAAGAGGCGGCCCAACCTGGCACCGGGGCTGCGACCCGCAGGTGCTGCGTCTGGCGAAATATCAGACTCTGGATCCACGACCAGCGCTCTAGAGGAAACCAGACGAAGGCGTAGCGAAAGTCCAGTTACGGATAGAAGTAGCTCTTCAACGGCGGGATCAGCAAAGAAAAAGGCAAGTGGCAGGGGGCGTGGGAAGGGGAAGAAAATCTGATGATTAGATGTGGGTTGTTACTTTTTCTACTGTTTTTGGTTGTTTTTTTCCTCGACATATCATATATCGTGGTACAAGGGCATGATGGCATATGTTGGCTTTTGTTTCTTTTGCCTTTTTGCTTTTTCGCCTTTTAGACGCGACTAAAGATGGGCTGGGTTGATACGAGTGACGGGATGTGAAGGCGACGTGTCATAGTATCATCGTAGTAACGATAGATTCATTCAACACCACTCCAATATCCCGACACTCCCCTGGTAGTGGTCAATGGCTCCCCGCCGTGTGTTGGCGCCGTTATTTATCACAAAAGACGTATCGTATATTGTGAACTGGTTGCGAATTCTGTAGGACCACCTCCGGAGATGGCGGTAGTACGCAACTGCACGTAAGTCCTCATATACTACATCTGGAAGATCTTGCATAGATGCTTCCCCCTTATATTTACACTTGTCTTACCTCTTTCCCAAATAGCCAGAAAAAAACAATATCCACAAGCTGTGGATGTTTCCCAGAATGGGTGCCGAGACACTCCTCCTCTTCCGTCGTCGCTTAGAGCCATTCATCTCGGTTCCCTCCGTGGGCGGCCTCCACCCCTCTTTCCCTCTTTACCCCTCATGTTTGGGCAGGATGGCTTGTAGTGATCAGCTCCCCTTCTGCTACTCTTCCCCGATGCCCGGCCGTCGAACTTCGATTCCCTGGCGCGTCGGTTGGAGGTCGGATAGCTGGGTGGATGCATTCCCGGTCCACTGACCCTTCAGCACGACCACCGAGCTTACTGAAGATGAGCAGTATTATTTAGAGGGTGTTCTCTCGTATTCTGAATGATGTTTGGCTTGCTAGGTGTGAGTTTTTCTTTTGGACTTGATCACGTTTGAACTTTTGTTGGGAGCGGTACCCCCCTCCACCAAAACCGCCCCCCAATGCCATTCCTAGCAGCAGAGAGATTCAGCAATCCACGCTTCCTTCGCATTTAACTATTTTCAATCGTCGGGGAGGATCTTGATTGTGGGGTTGCAGGGGATCTTTCATCGGCACCCTTAAGAAGGGCGGAGACGAGTGATTGAGGGGGGAGGATTGTGAGCCCTTCCGCAGTCTCTCTTATTTAGTCTGAAGCTTCTCATCAGGCAATTCCTAATAATTCAGCCTGTTGTCAACCGGTGGAGGTGGGTCTCGCTCTGACGCGCCGGGAGAGTGTCTAGTTTCCCCCCTTCATCCCCTCTTCTGGTTGTTCTCGCGGTCTTGTTTACCCCAAAAGATGAATTGTAAGACAACAGGGTTGAAAATCCATAGGAATATCTGCTAAACTTACTTGTCCGGGTTAAGGCACTGTGTTTTTGGCCCAAACACGCAGGACACCATCCCAATCCTACGAGAGCAAGGAGCTAGGGGAGCATGTTACTAACGAACTGGCTGGTCTTTGGAGCTCACTTACCACGCGAGTGTGCTGTTGTAGTGCGGTAGCTGCAACTCTTTCGGGGGTCTTGTTTGCCGGTGGATTCTTTCGGCGTCGGCGGCCAATTGAGTCTTTCTACTTTACGACCGTGCACGAGCAGGATCAACGGGGCCATCACTAACAGGTTGCGGTTCAGGGGTGCTATATTGACGTCTATTATATCTCGACGCACTCAATTGGGCCGCTTGGTTGCTTTATTTAACCCAGGGTGTCTAGGATTCTGCAAACTGCCTACTCTATTCCGGAAAAAACTTAGGTTACGGAGTTTCGCACTAGCGTAACTGACAACGGTCGTTTGTAGAAGGTCTATCGTGTTGCTAGCGCGCAACGAAATGGGTGATTCATATCGGAAGGAATGTTTAGGCGAAACACCCATGAAACATACACCGGGTGGGGTGGGAGAGTGACAATACGTGATTGGGATTCTCACGAGCCTGCATTAGCGGCAACGTATCTACTCCGACAAGCTTTCCTGGGTCATAGGGCTTAGAGCTGGCGATTTTGCTGAGCGTTGGGCTGGATAATTTTTCCTATGCTTGTTTGCTACTTTCCCTCCTAGCCTTATCTCCCGGGCATGGCGGTTACATCTCAGTCGTGTATAGTACACACAAATATTGCCCAAATATACTTGCAATAAGATTTAGGAATGGATCAAGCTTAAGATAATCCTCTAATGTAAAACTTTTATTGCACATACACATACAACACTATCGTATCATCCGAGCTACTCTCTTTCCAGCATCTTACTGTACAAATCCTCGAGTGCAGACCCCGCTCGCTCGCACATGCACCGAAAGTCTAATAAACAAACAAAACGCCTACGAAATCTCCGACATGGATTCTGCCTCTCCCCCGCATCTTCCTCCACTCTACCTGCGGCCTGGTACTTCCGAATACACCGGGCCCACCACAGACACTCCGTACAGTACGCAGAGCGGTCTAACCGGAATGGGTACACAGCGCTAGTAGGTAAGTTGGCACCCGAGTGTAGGATGTAAACGTAAACGCAGTAGAGTGACGAAGCGTCCTGCGAAACAACGTTCAAAGCGGGGTCTTTGTACTGTATTCGATGGCTTCGTGGGCTGTGGGGGCGGGTTTTGAGATGCGGCGGTAGTGGTGGTGGTGGTTGTGGTTGTGGTGGTGGCGTGGTGGTGGTGGTAGTGGTGGTAGTGGTAGTGGTAGTGATCAAGGTAGTGGTAGCGGTAGCGGGGAATAGTGAGTGGTGAGTGAATAGAGAAGGGGTGAGCGAGCGGGGAGTGGGTTGTCGTAGCAGGTGCTGGTGGACGTTTGAGATAGTGAGGGGAGTTGGTAGTGAGTTAATGTGGGGCTGAAGAGGGGGTTTTGGACGGGGGCGGCGGCGGAGGAAGCAAGCCTTGAAGGAGAGGAGACGTGGGAAGGAGGGGGCGCGGGGGAGGGGGTAAGAAAGTGAGGGAAGGTAAGAAAGTAAGGGCAGAGGTATGCTGTGCTTGATTGATTGTGCTCGGGAGGGGGTAGTTGGGTCGTCTCGTCGTAAAGGGAGATGGGGTGAGTTGTGGGTAGTAGTAGGTAAGTGTTGAGATCTAGTGTATTGTGTTCTTGGGTATTTGGGCGGGGTTTGAGAGAAGTTGAGCAGACTCAAGTGCTGTCCTCCTTATCCGTCGTAATTTTCAAATGAAGCACTGCTGCGGGGGAGGTGTCGGGCTCTGGGGCCTGCTTGAATAGTGCGTCTTGTGGAGGTAGCGGAGGGGGAGGGGGAGGGGGCGTATCTGTCTTTTCGGGGTTCCATGAGCAAGGAGCTGGTGTGTGAAGGGGTATATCTCAATAGCGTTTGCTTCTATGATAGAGGCTGTGTTGGTGAGGGTTAGTGCGAAGCTATCGGACGGTGAGCAAGATTCCCCCGCAGGGCAAGGTGAGTGGAGCCTAGGGTGAGATGTGTGAACACCGTTTTAAAGCATTAATCCCGTTTGAACGACCTTAGCTAGCACCTGTGCCAGTAACTACCAATAGAGGCTTGGGGGCGGGCGGTGAACTTCTGGAATGTGTAGAGTGCGAGAGTGGGAATGCGTGGGTAGGTTGTGTTGGAGAACACAGCATAGAGGGGGGGGGGTCCGACAACTCGGCTTTTGCAGGATCTAGATCAGCCGCTGTCTCTTTTTTAAGATGAGCCACTACTCTCTATGCATCCTGAATCCGCAGCCCTCCGGGAGCCCTGGGCGTTCTCTACTCGTATAGAAGACAAGGGGACATGTGGTATTTAAAATACAGTGCAAGGGGGGAGATTTTGGAGAAAGCACTAAACACAGGATGGCTGTACCGGTGTGAGATGATGTCACGGAGGTGCACAATGTGATTAGGTGGGCGAGGTATCTGCGAGAGATCTACAGACCCTAAAGCCCTGGGGCAGTTCTCTTTGTTGGAAAGACTGCACCCTTGTGCTCGGAGATAAGTGCGTGTTAAGCATCACCTGGAGTATACAAGAGGGCTGATGTGCTTCTGATATGGATGCGATGTACCGCCCTAGGCTGAAGACTCCAATTTCCACCTTGTTCTTAAGGTGTGATGTCCGGGATTTCCACTCAATGATCCACCGAGTACAAGCAATGGGGGGATATTAGGCACCAACTATACATTGTTATGTCCTCTTTGAGTTGGTTCGTGGTTGGCCGGCTCTAGGGTCAAAAGTCTCTAGCATGCTTTCTATCATGCGGCCATATGTAGCCTTTATCTTTTCCATTGGCTAAGGAAACCCTTTCATTATATTATATGCCAAGATGAGCTAGGCAGTGATGAATCAACCTAGTTCTTCGCCTCTCGCCTCCAGAGGGTCCTGCGACTAATAACCCCTCCTATGCTTGAGATGGTGGCTTCCCCGGTTTCCTTAGCCCGTCTACCCCTATCCGGTATCCCGCTAGATACCCGGATGAAGGGATGGCCTATCTTTAAGTCGAATCAGAGCGCTCTTCACCCCAAGATCAGGGAACCCTAGAAAAAATTGACACGTTTCCAGAAGCCGAGGAGTGGGGGTTACAGACAGAGCAAGGGGAGAAGTAGAATCGCAAGGCGGATAAGTGCGCGGTAATATTACAATGGAGGAAAGAAGGGCAAAGATTGTGAGAGAAGGGGGCGGAAGAGAGGGTTTGGTCATGACAGCCTGCGCGTGTAGAAGATTAGATATATTGGGTTCAGGCACCTGCTATATTGCAATATTCGACTTGTGACTTTAAACCCCCCCGTCCTATTGTGTCCTTCCGCTCCTCCTATATCGAGGCCAGGAGGCCACTTTCTGGGTTTGTGTTGAGCGAGTGGCAGAGCCTATCCCTCAGTGTGCGGTATGAGGAGAGTTGACATCTTTAAGGACAGGTAAGAATTGCTGATTTTCTACTAAGGTATAATTCTTTGAAGGTCATACGATAGCGAGTGCAGAGAGGAAGGGAGAATATGTGCTATCATAGTGGGGGGGCCTTCGCCCAGTTTGTGCCCTTTCTTCCCAGGGAATTCTCCTTGGCGACTACTACTGAGTCAGCCATTCTATCTATCAATCTTATTGCGTGCTGTATGTCCCCAGTTCAGTGGGGTAAGTGGCTCTATTAGGCAATCTAACACAAACGATCCACCTCCCCTCTATCGAGGTTACTTTGGCACTTTGTGTACGTCATTGCGCTTAATTCTGGCTACATTATGATTTGGGGCGGATCTGTTTCGTGTTATCGACACAAGGGATAAAAATATATATATTATGATACAGAACAGGGCAATCCGGACCTTTTCACAGGATATCACTCGGCGGTGGCGGTGGGAACTTGAATAATCGGCCCATGTGGTATGTCATTGGAGTTGCCCCCTCTGATAAGGTCTGGGCTTTTTTGTTTTTTTATGTTTCTTAGAGGGGCCGAGCGGGTTACCCCTTGCTGTGTTTCCCGCCCCTTTTCCAGAGTAGGGAATTTCCGACGACATAACACATGGGCCGATTATTGAAGTTTTTACTGCACGAGGCAAGGGCCTGCTGGCGGGAGTGGTAAAGGTGACTTGCCTTACTTCCTAGGAGGGATACTTGATGGGGTGCGGAGAATGATGGGGCAACGAGAATCACCATCTCCCTCGGATGAGTCAGCCTGTTCTATTCAAGTTAAGTGCTGCACCCCCCACCGAGGGAGATATGATATTAATTCCCGCTACCCTATCGTTCTCGGCACCCTATCAAGTGGCCTAAGTCCCTTGAGTATGATATCATACATGAAAACCCTCTTGTAGATGTCATACTGCAACAACGTGCTCTAGTAATCATTGGCTACCCGCCTCGTGTGTGATGACCACTGGTGATAGGAAAGAAGGTTTAAGGCATTTCCAGACCTAACTTAATTAACGCCCCCCTCGAGCCCTATACTTTTCTTCTACTCCTGGGGCGGGGATGAACGTAAGAAAAGAAGAGGTATGATATCTCATGCTCCAGAATTTACACTTCAGAACCCCTAGCTTCACCGCAACATCAAACCCAAGGCTTCCAAGGCCATTTCCTCCACCAATAGAACACCCAGCTCCTACCACTCATTTCTCTCTCTCGAAGATCAGTTCCGTTACTCCGAGAAAAAAGAAAAAAGACATACAAGTATCCCAAGTCAAAGAAAATCAGCCCAACTGCACTTCTCCGGTGCAAATTTATAGGTGCGGAATTCCTCTTCGGGAGTAATTCTAGCACCGTCCTTGGAATAAGGGCTTGTTTGGCAAAAATGGGACCGTTCTGTTGGGCGAACGTTTCTGCTGTGAAAATCGCATTCTCTCCGTTTTGAAACGGAAGGAAAAGGGTCATTTGTATGGGGGAACGGAACGAAACTGTTGTATCCAAACAGGCCCTAAGTTTTATGATACAAACATATGTCGAGTCAATAACAATTACGGCGACGCACTAACAAAAAAAACCCCTGCACTCCCGAGTGATATCCTCCCACTCAAGAGGGTGGCAGTGACCCACACTTTGGCCAGAAGAGTTAGCGACTGAGCCCCCCCTGCTCCCTACACTCACGCTTTAAATCCAAAATTTATGCAAGCCGCCCTAGTGCAGTTTTGTGCTCCCAGGACAGCTGCACTTTTGCTATGCCCACGCTTACCGAAGGCCCCCCAGTGAGGAAAATTCACATCTGATTCAAAGCCCAGGGAAACCAGAGATATTTATGCAATTGAAAGGCTAGGGACCTCAAGTCCTTACCTACCTATTTCCCCTAATTTAGCGAAAATGGTGGAGAAATAGAAAATTTCCTATGATAGTGACATTGTGGGTTACATTCATAATTAAAAATAATTTAGGATGATTTATGAACAATCTTCCTATATTTCTCAATGTATATTAACTAGCTTTGTACAGCCCTGGTTCTCTATAGCAGAGGCTAGCATACAAGACCCAGGTGCAACAGCAAGCAGTATGCCGCAGCTTCTACATATGATGTCATTCTCTCGTTAATTTACAAAACTATAGGCACTGGAAGCACAGTTGTAGGGCTCTGAAGAGCTCAGAAGCAAAGCATCTCCTGTAACCGTCAGATGTTTAGAGCCTGTTTGGCTACAACTGTTCCGTTTCGTTCTCCCATACAAATAGCCCTTTTCCTTCCCTTTCAAAACCGAGATGTCATTTTCACAACAGAAACGGTCGCCCAACCAAACGGAACCGTTATAGCCAAGCAGACTCTTAACAATTTCTCCGAGATGTGGTATAAAAACGTCCGGCAATCGGTTCAGATTTATAGGGCAGACGTACTATGTAGCAATTCCGGCGGACTGGTTCAGGCTTGTCTCGGATTAAAGGTGCTGCTCCTCTTTGCGATATTAGTGTGTAATGGGGTGGGAGATAGCGGGGACGTGGAAGTCTTCCTGGGGCTATGGACCGTCCTTATAACTGACCCGCGACTAATACACATTGCCTGGAGGTTGTGACGTAATACCAGCTCAAGGCTGATTTGTTTCTACATGGCTGTTCTCTAGTCTAGGGTTTCTGAGTGCCTAGGTCAATGAACCAGTGGCTGTGATACGATGCGCTAAGATTTATAACCTCACCAAACTAGAGATTCTATATTGGAAGGATCTAATATGCTGACAATTTATTCACCACCTGTTTGTAAGGTCGAAGGAATTCTGTTGGATTGCAGGGTACAATAGTGGAACAGGAAAGTATACACCCCTAGCATATATACTGTCGGCTGCTGATTGGTAGGACCTCAGTAATCCTGGCCAACGAGCCAATCGGTGGGGACTTTATATTTCCTGGGGGTGCATATTTTCCTTTCCCGCCATCGTATCGGGAAAATAAGGCTAGCAAGTGGGGCAATAAGGGGATATCATAATATTATGACCGGGAGCCCGAGAACTGGGGAATAGCACAAATCTGTCATCAGATGTGAGCACAACCTTCACCACTGCCCTACGCGCCTCGTATAAGGAAGATTGATCAGCCGCGGTTCACATCCGGGCCGGTCTCAAGTACATGTCAGACCTTTTAAGAAAACTTGCAAGATCCTTCTGTGCTCATCATCATCATGTGCCTTATAGCACCAAGAACGTGCCCTAGCCAAGGATTACACTCACCCAAGCGACACTCCAAGGCCCGCTCCAGGGCCCAGACTAAGTAATTGCAATCACAAGCGCAACATATAAGCATGAGGTTTTTATTCCAAGGGATTTAGCTGTATGTTGGCACTAAAGCAGAAAGCATTCCGTACCCCAGACCCAAACGGACTAAAATATAAAAATAATATAACGACGACCTTACAGAGTCTACCCTTCTGCAAGGCTTCTATATTTCTCGTTCACTTGCGTAATTTTCGCAACTGGCTTCCTACAAGGAGTCACTCCAAAGCCCCACAATTTCCGTGAACTTTTTCCATGGAGGTCATGGTGCTAAACTGTTGTCTCCCTCTCCCCCTGTAACTAAGGAGCTGCATGTTGGAAGAGAGGCGCAGGGTAGGGGGGGGGGCTTTCTTGTGGCAGCCTGGCTGCTTGGAAAGCAAAAGCAAAAAATCCGCAGCGAGCCAAAGCTCGCTCGTTATGTTCTACGAACTATCTGTGAGCAAGATGTGAGTCTGTGCGGTGAGCATAAGCTAGGGCTTGCGGAGGAGCTTAAGTCTATAGTCATAATTTTACTACCAGAATCTAATTTTCATAGCCTAGTTTAGCTTTATTTAAATATACCGCTCTACTCCTACTCCCCGGTGTTAGAAAAGGGACCCACGACAACCTCACAAATATCACGACTACCCTTTTGAATCGCGGTACATTACTCAGAGACCAACTACTCCCTCGCCAAAACGCAATTACCATTCTGATAACCAGCAATGAACTCAAGCAGCAACGCTCCCCAGGGCCCTACCCACGGACCAAGTCTCGGTAGTTCCCGGGGTGCGTCCGACGCCTACCGCCTTTCGGGTGCCCTCAGATCCGAAAAAGACGGGGCTATCACCCTGTCCCCACCCCCCCCGCCGCCAACCCCGTTAATAGAGATCCAGGAGCGACTTCCCCGGATCCTGGTTATTGCCGCCGGCGATCCAGCAGAACAAAAAGTGGAGTTGAGGGGACTTACGGATAAAATTGTCCAGGAACACGGCGTGGCCGTGTTGCAAGACATAAGTGAAGCAGACGCGCGTGATGTCCCCAGTACATCCAAATAAACGCCCGTGAAACCATGCACTTTCGCATCTCCTTTGTCATTTGTCTCCAAATTACCCCACACTCGATCTCTACATGGTTCTAGGGCTACTGAGCCTCTGACCATTCTTTTCCTTCGGCCGGGGTTTTCTAGGAGAGAACGATGGGGGGGGGGGGGGGGTGTTGGGCGGTTGTTTCCCTTTTCTCTATCTCTAGCCCATCATGTTTACTATTTCTATAGTTAATAAAATTTAACTGTGATTTGGGAGTGGCGCATTCTCGAACCAAATT
>Ga0307509_10001940_pt1 | contig 34162 bp, 36 predicted proteins | sample 10_EM_MG_FD_202245 | JGI IMG/M metagenome (GOLD analysis project Ga0307509, IMG submission 202245) | Populus trichocarpa ectomycorrhiza microbial communities from riparian zone in the Pacific Northwest, United States - 10_EM | ecosystem: Host-associated > Plants > Roots > Unclassified | place...
ACCCCCCCCCCCTTCTTCTTCTTCTTCTTCTTCTTCTTCTTCTTCTTCTTCTTCTTCTTCTTCTTCTTCCCTCGTCCAACCAACCTCCTCCAAGTCTGCCTCGCGAGGAGCACCGGTAGTATGATATCACTAGTTCTGCGCCGGTCAGTTAGTTCAGCCGGTATGGGACAGTTACGAGTAGTGTGGCAGGCATCCGAAACCAATCCTCACGGGTGGACCCCATCCAGCTTACATAATACACATAAAATAGTGTTGGTGGCTTGGCAAAGTTGACGTTGACCTCGAAAATGCCCTCCACTTACAGTATGATAATTATAATACGGTATCGCTCCGGTTGAAAAGAGAAGAGAAAAAAACCATTTAGAAAAAGCACAGAAGTGGAAGAGAGAGGAAAGAGGCCTTCCGAAGAGATGTAGTTATTGTGGTTGAAAACTTTCGGAAAAAAAAAAATGGTGGTAATGATAATACCAATCTTCATGGCTTGGTTGAGAAGGAAAACCCCCCAGAAGAAAGAAAACTATAGTATGTATAACCCACCCACCCACCCTCAAAGTTAGGGCATACGAAGGTCGAGGGTTCGACGCTCGCCGAGAATAGCTTTTTTGTCCTTTTCTCATCTCCCATATCTGCTCATCATATATTCACTTGTTTAAAAAATCGCGCGAGTAGTATAGCAACTAGATGATGGTTATGGTGACGATGATGACGAGGGGGGATATGAATATGCAGGTTCTAAACACTGGTATGGGTTTCTTGAAGTTGAAGTTGAAACGTTTGGGGAGGGGGGGAGATCACTATTGTCATAGTAAGAAGTATTATATCCTGGTGCTCAGGCCCGAAAAGATAAAACCTCCCCCTTCCGGAAACCAAAGTGGTCAAACAGTTTAAGCACTAACCGTGCCAAGGTCGCGGCGAAGCCACAACCCTTGATTGCTCGCTTGCTCGCAACCGGGGCACTCTCAAGAGAGTGCCTAACAGCTCAACGGAAGATATCAGCTCAAAGGAAGATTTACCCTTCATGCAAACTTGCACCCCCGGCCGCCAACCCCAAAAGGGTCAATTTATATATAGAAATCATGCAGATGTAGAGGCTCAGATCAGAGAAGTCTATAAGGTGTTATTAGAAATTGATAGGCCTAATATTGGCTCTATGATACAAGAATTTCAGGTATGAAAACTTATCTTAGACCAAGGAATAATAGATAGTAAGTGAAACTAGAATATCTTAACAAGTGATAAATGACCCACCAATACCTATAAGCTAGCTGTTTGCCTCTTGTTAGAAAGATTAAATACTATTAGTGTCTTTGTATACCTTTTAACAGTAACAGTTTGTATGATTTGAATCCTCAAGCGAAAGGATATGGTAGAAGTTTTGTGGAAGAGAAAAGAGCAGAGTGTTGTTGAGAAGGGGCAACGGACTCAAAGAGTTGTGAAGAATCTACAAAAAGAGTCACTTAAAGACAGGAAAAAATAGTTGAAACTATATGATAAGGAACCTGAACAGGTTATTAAGAAGCAGGATACTCAATTTAAGCAATTACAAAAGAGTTATGTTGTGTTAAGGTAGTCGTGAGTACATTTGATTTGCAATCTTTGGCTAAGCTGATACCTTATCTCTCCTGCCAGGATCACAACATTTGGCTTATTTCTTTCAAATAACTTTTTACAAACATTTCTAATTCCGGTCTTAATGTCTATATAATTTTTTAGACATTGATTGAGTCTCTTGGGTTGGTTGACAAGGGGTGCAAATTTGCATAGAGGCAAATCTTCTGTTGAGCTGATATCTTCCGTTGAGCAGTTAGGCACTCTCTTGAGAGTGCCCCGGTTGCGAGCAAGCGAGCAATCGAGGGTTGTGGCTTCGCCGCGACCTTGGCACGGTTACGTGGGAGGATTCCGTTGCTTACTGCGCAACTGGCAACGAGTCCTTCCCGCGTGCGCCCTCAAGCGGGCTAGTTCAATTATTGTCGTAGTGACGCAGATATACTTGCAGGGAGCCGAACTTCTAACGATGGCATTGCGAAATTTTAGGTACGCTTCATTGCTGCTTCGCCGGCAGGATCCCCAAAATGCCTGTTCAGCTTATGCACCGTTCCACCCAAGAACACACGTTAATGCTCAATCTCGATAATGAATATAATTCAACACTCTAGACCCAATATTCCAAACCCAACCTCTGTAAAGTACAAAAGTAAAAGGTGCCCATTTACAAACTGGGCGTCCCCCAGTCTAAAAAAAAAAACAGTAAACAGTATTAATCAACCGCCCCAACCTTTCCTGCAAGACCTACTGAACAGGGTGACAAATGGTATAAGAGTAAAAATGTACAAGAAATGTAAAGAGAGAACCTTGCAACAACCAGCTAGGGACCATACAATTCGCATTAACTCCACATCCCTCCTCCAACCGCTCTGCTATAAACTGTCACCAAGCATCCAGGCAATTGAACAAGGAAATTTTACAAGGAATAAGAAAAAGGAAAGTCATGAAAGTGTCCAGTGTCTAATCTGCCCAAAACCCCAACCCAAGCAGTTTTCCTTTTAATTCTGTCATCTATGCCTCCTGTATTCGTCGTAATTGTCGTAACGTGGCTGTTGGTATTGTTCCGGGTATCCTGGGTCAGGGCCAAGGTGCGACGAACCTGGCCTATTTACGCCATGCGAACTGTGGGCTTGTTCGTAGTGCTGCTGGTCACTGAGCAAGTGCCTAACCGACTCGGTTTCGCTTCTAGTATCGTGATGGCCATAGTTTGTTATTAGCTCTGGGCTGGCGAAGCCTCTGTCACTCATATATGGGCTCTCAGGACGGTGGCCATGCCGGAAACCTGGCGATGGCGGGCCGTGTTGGGCGGACGGGACAGGAGCGTAGTCTGTTCCACGGTAGCCACCTCCTAGTGGAAGAGGACTTGGGCCCCGCCGTGGACCAAGGGCGGACGGTGAACCCGGCCTAGACGAAGCCGGAGAACCAAACCCACGAGGTGTCATGTATCCACGTTCGCTGAGACTGTCTGACCCCACCCCATATATTGATCCTCCGTGATCCTCCGCAAACTCAGCCCTATGCTTAAAGTGCTCAAAGTCCATATCCGCTTCCTCAACCATTTCAAACCGACCACCAAAGGGATCCTGTCTTCTACCAGCCTCTCCTCGTTGCATGTTATCCAGGCTAATACCACCAGCACCCTGAGAGGGCTCAGAGTTTATCCTACCAGAGTATATTTGGGCTAACACGTGCCGAGCTTTAGCATCAACCATAGGAGTGATTAGGCGGCGATTCAAGGCTGGATGGCCGTATCGTTTATTGAAATGATCTTTCTGAATCCCCTTTCCAACGCCGTAAAGAGTCTCCCTGTCAGAGCCCTTAGTGTGATATCGAATCTTACCGTCAAATTGACTGCGGCAATAGAGCTTGAATCCAATCAAGATTAAGAGCAGTGGAAGAACACACATCGCAGCTTGGTAGGTGTGTCGTACCCAGACAACCAAAGCCACAACGACATTAAAAAGACCAGTTGCGAACAAAAAGCGGTTGAAAAGGAACTATAACTCATCAGTAATATGCCCACACCCTAATAAAAACAAGGATTGTTACCCTCCAGAATGCACCTCCACTCTCGACCTTCGTGACAAAGATATACATGAGCAGGTACTTCTTCAGGAAACTGTCGATGAAAAAGTAGAAGAACGCAACGGGCAACACAAGTGGCTGAATGGTGGAGAAAGCCAGCGCAATTGTCGCATAGAACAAGAACTACATCGCAAATGTCAGTTAACCCACCGCAAAGATGGAAAGGTTGGTCCTACGTAATTGTAATAAGTGGCGTAGTCGAACGGTGGTGGTGCAGTCCATTCGATTTTCTCCCTAGGCGTAGGCGACATAAAATGTCTCTGGAAGCTCTTTCCAATCAAACTGACTATCTGGACCAAGTCGAGCAAAGCTCCTAGATTTCTCTGAAGCAAGTACGTGATCCAGAAAGTAGAAACTTCAAAAATCGCAAGAGCAATTCTAGTAGCAAGCCCAAGATTTTGGATCGTATCCCATGTAACCTGTGTTTTCTCTGATGTCTCGATCAAACCTCGAACAGTAGTCCACATCGTCTGAAATACTCCGATTAGCCCATGCCACTCCACACGACCCGCGCGAGAAGACGCTTACCCCGAACAATGCAAAGACGACCAAGTTGTTTAACACAAAGAAGATATACAATTTGTGGGTGACATGACGCTCGCGGGACGATTTCGTAAGGTCACTAAAAACCAGTCAGGTTACACTCCATAGCCCAAAAATAAGCCCTACTCACCCTTGCCATTGAGAAATACGCCTCATAATAATAGGCAGAAGAAGGTAGACAATTGAAGTGATTGTTGGAGCAGCAAAACCCTGTCTACAGCCCTCAGCCAGTCAGCTCATATCCACATTATGAAGGCGAATAGGCGACATACACAACAGCAAAGAACTGGCTGTTCCGTATCAGAATGCCCTCAAACTTGGGAAACAGTGCTGCAATGTTATGTAAATTCGACAGGAAAACGGCGATCAGCGCGTTAGGAACCACATAAAGGACAGACAATCCAATGAATAGCACATTTCCTATAAAACTATTCCAACGTCTCTTTGATTTTGTGCGACTATTTCGGGTCAGTAGAGTCCTAAATCGCAGCCCTTTAGGAAATACTTACGTCAGATTATCCCAAATGATATCGTTTGATCTTGGAGCAAGCATAATTAAAGTTCCCTTAGGATGCTTCCCTCTAGCCGCCTTCGCAGCAACGTGTGCACGAGAAATGCTCGGGTAGAACACAAAACCATACTGCAGAGCGTCTCGATTATCAATGGTTTCGCGGACACTCTTGATCTTATCCTCCAATTCCTTGATATGGCCACCATAATACTCGATAGCGTCAACCTTGGTGTCCCGGCGCATAGATTTGTCTTTTTTCGAGGGCCTGCACAAAGGCCGCACAGCAGGAAGGTTATCAGGGTTCTTCAGGTATTTTGCTAGGTAACTTTCAAGCCGCCTAACAGCGGTTGCGTGCTCTTCAATAAGCTCTGGGAGGTCCTTGACATTTCTGCCAATCAGTGACCTTCCGTCCCCATCGTCAGGAATGCTTAATCCCCCAATTATCTTGTCAATACCGCCATCAGAACGACACGATTTCGGGATATCGGTGACCTAAAACCAATTAGCCCTCTGAAACAAGTCACGTGATGGAAGAAGGTCCAGCAACGCTACCATCAATGTCTTAGAATGCGTAGAAGCTTGGTACTCATCACTCTCAAAGTAACTCTGCCGCAGTTTTAGGACGCCCTTATAATTCCTCCACAAAAAGTACATGATAATAAAATCAAAGAGCCAAGCAACACAAACATGGGCCCACATGCACTGCCCCCACGCATAATATGGACTCATGAGAATGAACCACCGGGTCGAACTGGCATATGGCCCGGACCAACTATTCTTGAGGTTGCAACTAACGTTCACCGGGATCATGACCAAGCACCCGATAAACCCCAAGTAAAAGAATATTGTCCGGCACATCCTCAAGAACCGTAGAAAAACAATGGCGTCAAGCCCTATCTTGTCCACCAAATCTGCTTCATGGCACTTAACGAGTGGTCGAAACCAGGAGAACCATCCCTTCGAAATCTGTGGAGGGGCGTGTTTGTCGTCTGCATGTCGTAGCTTCGGAGCGTATACCGCGGTATTGTAGGGCCGAATCAAACACCAGCCTAACAGAATAGCTGCGGAGATCCCTAGCGAAGTACCTAGGGATGCCAGGAAAGCATCAGTGGTAAAGGATTGCCTGAAGGGTGACTGGACGAGGTCCAAGAACTTCTTGAGTGTATCGTCGCGGTTGTTCTGTCGCTTTACCAGATGCTCCAGACTATCAAGGAGGCAGGAGTTCATAGCTTAGTAATTTGACAAGGACCCCTAACCGAAATCGTAGGATTAGGGATATTGTTTCGTAAGGTAAAAACGAGCGATAGACCCTCGAAGGGAAAGGCCAGAGGGGGGCAAACGGGATAAGTTGACTATTAACGAGTGTAAGAAGGCAAGGTCCTCCTTTCTGTTTCTCCTCCTCCTCCTTTGTATGGTAGGGTTACGCTACCCTCGGGAAAGTGAATGACGACGAATAATATTATTCCTCTGGACAATAAAGGTGGAAAGGTGTTGTCCCAATCAATTCCCTTCCTCCTCTTTTTCTTTCTTTCTCCCTCCCTCTCTCCCTCTCTCCTCCTTGCTTAATGTAGATGCAACGTTGCGTAAGTCGTGTGACGCCCCCAGATCTGTTCCGTTCTGCAAAGATAGGAAAAGCAGGAAATCGTTTTTCACGAGCTCCGTAAGCAGGTGAACGGAGAAGCAGCTTGTCAACAGTAACGACGGTAAGAGCGAATGAATGAAAGGCAGTGAAGCAAACCGGAAACCGAGTTCACAAACCAACAATCGTACTGTATATTGGGGACCCTTTGTCCTTTTACTCGTGTGATACAAGAAAGGAACAAGAATAAGGTTTCGTAAAGAGAAAGGGAAGTAAAAGGGAAAAAATAGAAAAATAAAAAGGAACCCTTTTATCCCTGAGACAGCGGTGGTCAAGCAGGAAGACCGGGCAATTCCTCCACCAGAGAGGTCCCAGGAAAGGTTCCAAGAGCTGCGGATGACGCTGCAACTCGATTTAGGGAAAAGTCAGTGGTCTTGGCACCTCTCGCCGCGTCTTCACTAAATATTTTTTTTCCCGAACCCTGGCCCCACTATTTTTGGAAAGAAGCGAAGAAGGAAAAAAACGGGATATTGTAACTAAATGTCAGAACGAGTGAGCTCCCTCTCTTCCGGCCCTTCGCCTCCACCTTCACACCGTTCCCCTTTGTCAAGGAAGGAAGGAAGGAAGGAAAAGCTGGGGGGGAGCGGAAGATAAAATAATAGTAAAAAAAGCAAGCCGAGAAAACGTTATCACATCGAACTCTTTTCCCTCTTTCTTTTTTTTTCCTTCCACACTTCCGCCCAAAAAGAGACAGCTGATCTACTATTATAACTACCTTCCTGCTTGAAACTTCTTGCACAAGGACATACCGGTATTACTAGTATACCGGTACGGGCAACACTTTTCGGCTCACTACAATAAAGTCCTCAAATCATATCGCCACGATCATTCAAGGAATTGCTTGCACTCTGCAAGTGCTAATCCTTAACGATAATTCCGACACTTCCAAATCTCACCTCACTCTATTGGCAATAAGAGAAGGAATAAAAAAAAGCTTTTCCACCGATGCGAGCTGCGGGTCAGGGGGGGGGAGTTCAACCATCTTATCTATTCATCACACTGAACGCCTAACACTCCAGCCCTCGGCCGAATCAACTACAATATCTCCACCCCACTCCCGCAAAAAGAGAAACAGCTCGATATAAATAAATAAAATCCTTATTCTTTTAAATACAACAATATTGCAATGAATAAGCACCGATCGAACAGCACAGCACACATAGCACACACACACACAACACATCCCTCCATTCATCATTCGGGGAATCCATCCATCCCGGGGAGGCACCGAATCCTCCCTCAAGCGGATACATACACGCATATCACCATGCCAAAAGGGAATGATCATCGTTATTATACTCGTGGCGTATTTATAAATATGACATAAAAGCTACAAACGTACGTACGGAGGTCTCACGGCAAGAGTACCGGTTTTATACGTACTCGAGTATGGTGCTGATTGTGTGGGTTTCGGTCTTTGGCGGGTACAGTACAGTACTATGCTATGCCCTCGAGCACTAGTGAAAATATTCCACAGTACTCGTTCGCGCAGCACAGTACTAGTACAAGTGCTGTGCAGCGAGTTGGCAAAGCTCAACCCATACTGCTGCTGTATAGCATAGTACTATACAGTGCAGTGCAGGGAACCGCATGCCTCCCGCAGCTGAGCGAAGCCTCCATCGGTTAATATATCCAATTCACATTGTGTTACAAGCTCGGGCAAGTACTGCACAGTACTGCACACCCACCACAGCCTACCAGCCAAGGCTTGGACACGCGAAATTCCTTCACTCGCACAGGCGCCGCCTTTAATCCGGGTGGGAGAGGATTATAGTGTCATTGTGGCGCCAATAGCACATCAAAACAAGCACTATTATATATAACTAGTACCTACCTACCTACCTACATACCTACATACCCCCTTGGCCAATCCACCCTCACTTTTTTCCCTTCAGTCAGTCGGTCAGCTAGTCAGCTAACCAGTCAGCCGGCCAGCCAGCGGCTTTCTTTAAGCACGCACAGTCATGTACGAGTACATTATCCTTGATTTGTGGAATACTAATCAACCGCGAATGCTCGAACGGCGTTTATGGCCCACCACAATACCGCATCACCGACTGAACATATACTCCCCACGAGGAGGGATAACCAGCATCAAAAAATGCGCATCAGTGACAAATCCACCATCGCCATCGCGGTACACAAGTCCGGCGGGTAGTGCGGGGGCTAACAATCAATACCTTATCAAAATCGTGCATACCCCATACACCCATGAGTTAGATCCCGCGCCATCCGCGTGGCCCAGCAGTGCAGATGCTCGGGAGCGAATGCATCCGTGTCTGGCCTTATCACCGCACCGCGCGATATAGTAGCTAGATCAGTGGGGGGGTGATAGGGCTACAGGCTGAAATCAAAGCATGATATATCACTCGGTAAATATTGTATTGGAAGACTGCCATCAAGTGTACTGTACGCTCCCCACTCACTTCAAGTAACTTAGTTTGAGGCCCCACTACCGCGGTGAATACCCCGAGTGATGTTCGATGTCACAAAAACGGGATCTATTAGGTTCATGTCTCTGCTAGTTGGGTGGCGAGCCGATCGACCAATCTTCCGCCGCCAGATCTGCTGGGTACAAGTACGAAGCTGGAGCGCTAACTGATGCATTCTGAAAGAAAGACACCTCAGTGGGGGCCCATTGAGTATTGAATGAGTGTTGATTGGTCGATTGGTTGATTGATTCCCTGCGTTCGAAAGCTGTACTCGAGTACTGTACTCAAGTATTCGTGCCGGGAGTAACTGCTGTGGTCATAGCAGGCAAGCAAACCAACAGCCAACCAGACACAGCGGGTTTAGGGGGATAGGGGAGTATCGCATGCCGGTGCGGCAGGTGGCAGCTCCTTCGTCTCTTTCGTCTTCATCCCTTTTCTCCTTTTTCAATCCTCAAACTTCTCATTTTCTCAGCTTCACCTCCCTCTACCCAATTCATTTCATTTCCATTTCCATTCCCTAGATTTGATTGACAGAAAGTGCCCGCCCCGCCACCCCGAACCTTCGCCGTAAAGCAGAAACTGGCCAGGAGAAATACACCCACTATACCGGTATAAGAGAAAGAAATAAAACCCCCAAGAAAGGAAAAAGAAAGACAAAAACCCCTACAGAAAAGAAATGTGAGCCCTAAGGATACATTCGAAGAAAAAATGAAGCATTATGATATGAGGAAAGACTATTTGCTAATTTTTTTCACGAGTAAAAAAAAAGATCATTAGCCCAAATGCCTCTCCCTTACCCCTTTGCCCCCAGTTCCCTAACTCCTTTTTTTCTTTTTGCTGACCTTTTTCCCGGTGACGATGATAATAAAGCGTCAAAGGAAAAAATAAAATAAAATAAAATAGCAGCCCATTTCTCTTTTTAAGCACTAAGCAAAAAAACCGGAAGAACCAAACCCACCCAGCGTAAATTTGCCAACTCAAGAAAACCTATAAAGTGACTTGAACAAAGAAATCCAGAAAATACCATCCGTACGGAACAAGGAAAAGAAATTCGGAGGGGAGGGGAAAAAAGGTAAAAATAGTTGCTAGAAGGAGAAAAAAATCAACAAGAATGATGGCAAATTATGGTATGCCATCGAATCAAAGTAGACCGAAGGGAAAAGATATGACATTGTAGAGACCATGATAACGCATCGAAATAGAGCAAGGGAAATGAATGCTGAGCAAAATAATTCACCCGACATGCATCTTTAATATTTCACATTTCTCCAAACGCAATACTGTATGCACTGCTTAATGTCCATAACCACCCCAGCCACCTCCAGCGTGCCTACCGCTCGCCTGCCCATACTGGGGGTAGCTGCCGCTATACATGGAATATTGGTTAGAACCGCTCTGACCTTGACCAACACCGTACTGGCTCTGGGGCTGATGTCCATGAAGACCATGGTTCAAGTGAGAGCCGTACATGCTGGCGGGAGTTTGCCCACTGTGTTGAGGACCCAGGTTGCTTGTAGCAGATCCAGGTCTTCCAGGTTGTCCGGGGATTGAAGGTGTTCCCGAAGGTCCAGTTGGTGGTTTATTTTCACCGAATTTCAGTGATTCATCAGTCTGGCCCTGTTGACCAGCTTGTTGTTGGCCAACTCCTGCCCCTAATTGTTGCTGTTCCTGAGGAAGCCCACGCGCGCTTAAGAAGTTTGGAATACCGCTTCCGTAGCCACCAGCAGAAGTATGTTGAGGCAACGCCTGTTGCTGTTGCTGTTGAGCAGTGGCAGTATTCATCCGGCTGTAATCGCCAAGACCAGCAACGCCGTCACGGCCCTGCGCAGAAGGCGCACCAAATCCACTAAGGGCCGCCGGCGTCGGAGTATGATCTGAATACTGAGGGGAGATGTAGGTGGGGGGATAACCATACATGCCCTGGTGATTCTTGAACGGTTGGTTGTAATAACTCTAAATTCTTATGTTAGCTACCACTGCTACCACAAAAAGCAAGGGCTTGGGAGTCATACCTGGGGCACAAATTGGCTGTAGTAGGGATGTTGCTGGTACCCGTATTGGAATGTTGGTGTGGGATGTTGCCCAACGGGCTGATGGGGCTGTGAGGTCTGTTGAACGGTGGTGATGGCTGGGCTCGGGGTAGCATGGCCGCTACCTTGTTCCCCTGTTTGTCCTGGATATCGCGAGGTCTGCTGCTGTACCTGGCTGGTGGTACCAGCCGAAGTGGGAACTTGGCCAAGGCCCTCACCTGCGGCACCACCTAATCCACTTGAGGCGCGCTGTTGGTTAGTGCCGGCATCTTGCTGAGATTGAGCCTGTTGCATGTAATTGGAGGTATAGGGAGCTCCAAACCCAGGAGGTTGTGACCGGTCATTGTAATAGTTGTATTGGGGCTGTTGATCGGGGGCTGCTGAAACGCCAATGCCAATATGAGAAGGTTGCTGCTGAGGTTGTAAGGGTGAAGGAGCATAGTTTCCATATGCTTGAGGCTGGGCCTGAGGTTGAGTCTGAGCCTGAGGTTGATGGGGGGGGATCGATTGTTGCTGGGCTGAGTGTGCAAAAGCATCGAATGACTTGGTTTGAGTTTGAGTTTCAGGAATTGGGTATCGATTGTAGTGACCGGGTAATTGGGAATTCAATTGATGCTGCTGCTGGGTCATGCTTTGGGGGGCGGCCGGGGGCTGCGAGCTTGGCTGTTGTGGTACAGTCTGGGGGTGAAGGGGCAAGCCAGGCGCTTGTCTGGGAGTAGGCAAAGCTTCAGTGGCAGGTGGCTGCGAGACGGGCAGTTGCGAAGGACCAGTTGGAGGAAGTGATGTCACCGGTTGGGCAATGGGAGATGGCTGCGGAGGTTGCGATACTGTCTCAGCCTGCTCCACCTCTTCCTCGTCCTCGATATCACCGTTCAGTCCCATGCTCCCAAATTGAAGAGTAGTATGCTCAACGGCACCATGATTACCAGGCATAACAACGCCCTCTTGCTGGTCAAGCACTCTCCTATTGTAGCTCGAGCCGCGGCCTGGTGTTCCTTTAGGCATCACTACCCCACTGTGTACTAGTCGACTTGGAGCAGGCTGAGGTGTTGTAACAGTAGGCTGTGGAGGTGGTGCAGATATACTAGCAGCAGCCGCAGGCGTAGCAGTAGACGATGCAATTGTACTCGCTTGTGTAATAGTAGGCGGGGGTAGTGTGGCATCGTCAATCTTCCCGAGATTTACCTCTGTTAGAGGCTGAGCTGGCTCAGGCTTGACTTCTGGGACTTCGGGAACAGCCTCCTCTTCTGGGTCGGGGACGGGCTCAGGCTCGACAGGCTCGGGGGTGGGTTCGACAGGTTCTGGTGTCGCCGGTGCAGGCTGTACCTCTGGCGATGGCTCCTTGGGGGGTGGTAAACTCTCTTCAACGGGCTCAGGTTCTTGAGGCTCTGGTACTGGCACTGGCTGTTGAACAGGCTCAGGTTGAACGGGGGTTTGCTTGGGAGGAGAGGGGATTTTCTGTACAGGAGCCGGGGGTGGAGGTGCTGGTTTACTGAATAGTCTGCTGGCCCATGATGTTACTGGTGCAGGTTTAGGTACCGGCAGTGGTGCTTGATCGGGAGCCGACTTGGAAGCTTCTGAATGAATATCAGAGCCAAAAGAATTTTCAAAGGCTCCATTAGCTTCCGTTTCCTTGTTCGTTTCTTCTGTCCAGGCAGGAAAAGCAGAATCAGCGGTTTTCTTGTCATCTGGATTCGTTACTTTAGTATTTGCATAACCACCACAAGCTCCAGCCGGGGCTTGGGCTTCTTCCGCGCGATCGCTGGAGATTGACGTGACCTACCATTGGCTCCACGACTACGGCCTCCACGGCCTGTACGAAATTCAGATCCACCACGGCCTCCATGACCACCGCGTCCGCCTTCATGGGAAACTCTGCTTCCACGGGTACGAGAACTGGACGGGTACGAGTCGATGTTGGCTCCGACGGAAGATGACTCTTTGACCTTGGACCGGGAGCGATCCTTCGACCTCTTCTCAACTTTACCCCACTGAGCGGTCGTACCTGGATAAAGTACGAGCCAGTTTAGCTTAAATTTTACATCGTAACACAAACACAGCAGACAAAAAAAGGATTGACACAAGAGAGCAGCTTTTCTAAGGGACAAGAATGAAAATCTAACACGGGGAGGGGCACAGACCTTCACTAATCTTTGCTGCAGTGAGTTGGACGTCACCCCCATTTTCGTTAAGAGCAGCGACAATATCATCGGAGGTCCAAGCAGGAAACATCTCTTTCAACTGCGGCAACTCGCTAGCATACTGTCTCTTCAGCTGACCGATTTCGCCCTGATCATCGAAAGCATCATAAGGAGCATTACTGCCTCCACTCGAGCGTGAACCGCGGGGCACAAAGGATCCACCACGGCGGCCACCGCGACCGCCTCTACCCCGAAGGGCGGGAGGACGTGATTGCACTTCAGACATATATAGGATTTGAAATTGAGAGGAAAGGGAATATGGAGATTGAAATATGGAGAGAGAGGATAACGAAGATCCCAACAAGCCCCAGAAATTTTATTTTCGAGAACGGGGATTGGAGAAAATTGGGGAGAAATGGACCAAGCGAGAAACGAACCCGGGAAGGGCTTGGTTTGATGCGTGTGTGTGCGTGTGTGAGGCAAGGTAAGAAGACCCGTGGAGAACAAAAAAGTAACTGCAACACAGGAAAGGAAAATATGGGGGACGGAAGCGGAGAGGGAAGGGGGGGAGGAAGTTCGGAGGGAGGGCAGGCGTGGTTTGGGTTTCTTTAGATCTGGCGATGGGTTGGCTCGATTTTTTAGGGTGTAAATTTGGCCGAGGGGGACTGGGAAGGCAAGGTGGACTTTCGTTTCATTTGGGCGAAATGAGAAGGGCTACCTCTGGCTTGAGTTGCACTGCTGTGGCTAGTCTGCACCTCCGGACTCCTTCTCTTGTGTTACGTAACCCTCAGTTCGTTATATCATCTTTCCCTGCGCCGTTCTCAGCTGTGAAGGCAAATCGCCACTTCACAGCATTTTGAATAATCTGCCCAGTTCCTCTTTACGGAGGGGCAAGGAAATACTCCAGATGGTGATGTAGTCTATGTGTCCGCCGTTCCCCTGTTTAACTTATATCGTAGTCGAGTACGACAAGTCAAGTTCCTGATGTTGACCTACCGCAGCTCTTTGTTCCCTGAATTGCCTCCTAGTATTATAGTCACGGGATCAATTTGCTTGTTTCTCCTCCAACATCTTATCCCATCGAATTACCCTTTTTCCTGTGACCTCGACTTGTTACCCTCTACCGTATTGTATCGTGGACCTCCAGGAGCCCAAACTACCGCGGGGAAAATGGGCCAAATTCTTTCGAAAGATTTGACCTATATACTAGATGTCGGTAGCAGGGATTTTTTTTCCGTGCATTCCGCACTGAGTTTTGAATTTGGGCACGAGGCCAACGAGGCTTCCAGGCTCCCCACTATTTTAAGGACACCAATTACATAGTGTTATCCCGTTCTGGGGATTTTCTTTAACCTCCTGGTGGTAATATCGTCATTATTCCCGTATGGAAAGGGACTGTCCACTAGAACCTTAACCCTCAAAGAGGGTTCAAAAAATCCCCCCAAACTTCCCGAGTATAGTATCACATCAGCTCTACAGAAGCTGTGTTTCCTATTCCCCGGACCGCCCTGCAGCACCTCCAACCTTTCTTTTTCTCCAATGATGTGTTTTTTGCTGTGCGAGTTGGCAAGATAGAACACCGAACACCGAACACCGAACACGTATCCTGCATCGAAATCCCCGAACTTACAGTTACTGTTACTGCTCCTCAACAGTTCTAAAACGCATTCCCCCCCCCCTCAATGATATGCGGCACCCGGAGGATGAGAAAGTGAGAGTGTGAAATCTTCTTTCCCGGAATATTGTCATCTCCCTTGAGGACATATATATTTATTTCTAGAGAAAAATCAACAAAGGCGGTTCTTTTAAATGGAATTTAATCGCGCAAATAAGAGAGCTCGAGAAGTTAGGTCAGAAAGATGCATGCTTCGGCAAACTTAAATTGGCTCTTTCTCTCCCTCAAAACGTCTCCCCAGTACAGTACCAGTATTTGGCTTTCTGCGATCCTAGTCGAAAGCATCAGGTAACTCCCTCAGTGAGACAGAACTTCCTGGGCAAGTTCCCTAGGCGGGCGGTTATCACTCTACTACAAGAAACTTGACGAGGAAAAAGCTTCTTCTATTCAACAAAAACGGACGCGAGGGATGAAAGGACTTTTTTTTGGGTCTAGTAGTGACGAGGTACGATATGCATCCTCCACACCGCAGAATGCTCATCCACCGAGAAAAGAGGGTTAGGGTTTATAAAGTCCAGAGTATGATATGATATGATATTATGGAAACTTTACTCAGCAACAAACCCTGTTTTTTTCCCGCCAAGCTCCCAGTGGCCTATGGGCCTACGGTATGGTGTTCATACGGTGTGATAATAGAGACCCGATGCCTTGATCGTTCGCTCTTGAAGAGGCACGGGGACATAATGATTCTTTCCTCCTTCCATTTAACTTACCCTGCGCTCTAACCCCACGCTTCGGGCTACGAGGCACAAAGCCCGAGCCTTGGCTTGGTGCATTTCACATGTCCCCCGCCCTCACTCGTACCGCAATCTACTCGAGTACCGGTATCCCTCTCGCACTCCACACGAACTTGTATCCTATCATACATACTCGAGTACTGTCAAACCTCAGCCCTACCGTACCTTGACATCCATTGCAACTCCTAGACCTAATGACTATCTCCTGGGCTGGCAAGACATTGAAAATTTCGTGCCAACCCCTGTCAGACTTGGAGACATAGATGACTAAGGGGCCACAGAGACCTCAACCTCAGTATTCCTCAGTGATATCAGCGTATGTGTGGTCATGTGGCCAATATTAGCAGTGTTCTGAAGTCTACACGTCTGCAAAACTTGAATCATTAACAAAAAGTTGCTTATTAACCGCTGTCTCAAATACTTGCAGGGGTGGCACGAAATTTTCAATGTCTTGCCAGCCCAGGAGATAGTGCTATTCGAGTACCGCAATACTGTAGGAGGCTGCTAGGGCAAGAGAAAAAGAAATGCTAAAATCAATCCCTCCGTTTCCGAATCTTCAAACACACATGCGATACGCACGCGCAGACGGACGCCGGATCGATCATGGATCGGGTAAGGGTACTGTAGGTACAGTGGGTGCCAGCCCCCGGTAAATGTGCAATCGGCTTGGTAAATCTGGGGTTGCCTGTTAACCTACCCACCAACCGCGCTGTCAGCCGCAACACGACAAAAAAAGGGTTATTTCGGTGGGGAAGGAGAAGGGGGGCGAGGATCGGGATCGCTTGGGATAGGCGGATGAATGAATAAAAATTGGCTAGCTTGAGCGACTAAGAGATAATAGTTTAAGGAATGGCATAAGTTTTACTCCCTTGGTTTGGAAACAAATTCGGGGCATTGTGAAACTTAATCACCTTTCATAGGCGGCGAGAGAGTAGGTTTGGGGCATTGCACTGCAGGCTGGGTTATGATATGATAATACGACGAGACGACAGATGGGTGCGGCTGCGGCTGGGTTTCTAAGGAGTGCTTTTTGGTGATGGATCTATGGATATGATACCGCATCCTACGGAGCTTTATTATATTTGGCTTTATTGCATCCCGGGCCAAACCCTGGGGTTTAGCTTCACGGGGATAATACTGTACTTGTACTATATCTAATTATCCTATGGAAGATGTATGTTGGCTGGATGGGGATGTGCAGACAACTAATCAGCGGGTGTGTCTCATCGGGCTTGATGCCCGAACCTACCAGCCAAAGCCAAGGGAGGGTTATCATAATACTGGACCCATTGGTCTTGTACTCGAGTACCGTAGGGTACTCATAGTATCATATCATAGAGCATCATGGGGCTTCCCACCTGTCTATCCCTGCGGCAAGTCCTAGCTTTGCCGATAGTGTTGGTACCTTAAGACTACCGTAGACTAGCCCTGGGTCTCTCCTCAAACCAAATAGCTCTATGATAAGATGATCGTGAACTATACCTAATCGGGAAGTCATTGAAATACTAATTATTCTACTCACCAAGGACTTACTCCAGCACTCGTACAAGCCTCACTTTCCCTCCTCTCCGTACCGTATTATACCAGTGCAAGCTTCGAGCGCCACCCCCAACTAGAAGACCAAAGAGAAAAAATCACTCTGCAGCTGCGTTCCATAGAAGAAAGAGGGGGGGTTTGTTTAATAAGTTCTATTTGTAGGTATTGTTGTCGTCGCGAGTTGCACGGTACTGTACGTGTATAATACGGTAGGTTCTAAGGTGCCGGCAACCATATCGTACCTGAACTTACCGGTACCGCCGTAGGGAATTCTTTTCTTTCCCTTTTTCTTCTTTTTCTCCCTTCTTCTTCTTTTTTCCTTTTTTGGAGAGCTTGCCTAGTTGGGATACCCTCCATACTGTACGGTTTGTATGATACTTCTTGTATGTTACTGGTAGGGTAAGACAGACATCGTCCGAGTTCGCATTCAGTATAATATTATCCTGAGGGGGTTTTGACACTTCGGAAGGGTATGGAAAGAGAGAGGAGGAGGAGGAGGAGGAGGAGGAGGATGAGGAAGAAGAAGAAGAAGAAGGAAGTACTGTAGGCTACAGTATTGTAACCCGCCCGTATGTCAGCTTCCCGGTTAGAAGAAGTTGTTTCACTTGCTGCATACAATTATTATTATTATTATTATGATATTACATCTTGTACGTATCATACGAGCGAAAGCCTTCTCCACTCTTTGGTATCGTTCTTTATTTATTTATATATTTATTTATTTCTTGCTCTCCGAAGCAATTGAGTCGATGTGAGAGGAAAAAGAAAGAGAGGAAGGAAGGAAGAAAAGCCATGCTTTTTCTTTCTTTTCCCCTCTACTTATTTTCTTATTTTCTGCCCTTTCCTCTTCCAAAAAGGGTCTTCTGGCATCTCCTACATAATTACCCCTCCCACAGTTCTCTCCAGCCATCCAACTGTAAGTAGGAATCCATACGGTACTCGAGCATGTCAGGTAGCAGTCGCCTCACCTCACCCACCAACCACAACCAACCCACCCACCCACATTTCTAATAATTTGGCGCTGCGCTTGTGGGTACGATATGTGGGCCGACGGGGTACATTTTTTCCATTTCGGTGACTTTTGATACGATATGATTGCTTCTATTTGTTTTTTATATTTCCCCATCAAATCGAAAGTTAAGTGCTCGTAGAGAAGTGGAATGATGACTGCTGGTATTGGATATTTTTCTCCCCCCGTATTTTGCGACTATTCCTGTTTAGCCCAGTACAGTACCTTACCTTACCTTTTAACCTTTGCTGGGAGGCTGGGAGGTGGTGTAGGGAGATGGGTGGATGGGGTGGATGGATGAAGGGAGGGATGGGGGGATGGATGGGCTGCAAGCAAGCAGGCGAACAAGCAAGTAAGCAAAGCAAGCCGTGATCAATGATGAGCGCTCATCTTCCCTCACACACACCCCAGGCTGTCGTTGGAGTGTCTGGTTCCGTCATTGCTTATTAGTCTTTACCTGGTGTCGTATTCCTTCCTCTCTCACGCTCATAGAGGCACTCATTTAAAAGCATCCCCCTCCCAGCTTCTGTTCCCTTCCAATCTCGTTCCCCCAAATTTAATTTTTTTTGTTAAAATTTTTTACCAACCTCTCCTACCTCAGCCCTTTTGTTTCTAGTAAAGCAATTCCCCATAAGCAGTGGTTTCCGATCTAGCATATCCACATCCAGGACATTCCCATCTCCATATCACACATCGTCGCTACCTCCACAAAAGCACATCGAACAATGGCCGACAAGAACCCTAAAGAGGGCGATGAAGGTAGGTCTTCTATCTCCTCCATCCGCCTATCCCATCCATTATTCCATCCGACTCAAACTCCCTTGTGACTTTTTCCAAGAAAGCAAATTACCCATTACCTATCAACTAGGAGTGGAAGCGGGGAGATAGTTGCTCAGAAAGCTTACAAGAGCACTACCCCCTCCCTATTTGCACAAACCTGGCCTCATGGAATTGGGGATCCTGATACACTGCGGGGGTCGTAGCCGAGATAAAGGATCATGACTCCCTGGGAATAACTTGGAAGGGCAAGGGGGTCCGAAAGAACGCTGACCCAAAGAATCCTGCAGTTCATGCCGCGCGCGACGGAAGTGACGTCGTCAAGCGGGCTAGCGAGCTCACGAAGGAGTCGGCCGACACTACCAATGACTCGGCTACATCTTCGACCGCTGCCGGGGCTGCAGAGCCGAATAGCGCAAACGGGGAGGAGAAGAAGGAAGTCGAGATAGGCGAGAAGAGGGATCGTGTGGAGGGCGAGGAGAAACCAGCTGCGCAGGAATTAGCTGAAGCCGAGAAGGATGCTGGAAAGGAAGCTAAGAAACCGAAGCTTGCTGAGGGTGAGGGGGGAGATAGTGGGGCAAGCAATGGTGGGGATGATGCTGCCTCTCCACCAAAGAAGAGAGGTCCAGGTCGTCCTAAGAAATCGGAGAAGGAAGCCAAGAAACGAGATGAGGCGGCAAAGCCGGAGACGAGTACCGCAGAGACGATTTCTGGAAGAACCCGCTCAAAGGCTTCATAGGCCGACCGACAGCAGTTCTCAATTGCGGGACGTAAGTCCAAAAACCCACCAAGCTTTTTTTGGCCAGATCTATTGTGGCTGACGGCTTTCCTTTTAATTTAGCTTGTAGTTGACTGGCGGTTTGACGATTGCTGTAGCAAATCACCTTGTGGCTTGATATGTAAATGTTCTGATATGTCAGTTCAGGAGTAGTTTTTTCTTCTTTCTATTTCTTTATTACAGGGCCTTGGGGATCTGTTTCTTTTGCTTCCTTCTACCTGGTTTCTCGTTTTGCGCTTTTCAGACTCGGCACTGAAAAGTCTGTGGTTGTGGCCATTGTAAAGCCCATGTACATGCAACGAAATTGGTGGGATGGAAGGAGCGATGTTGATGTCCCAAGATGTGACCTTATGCTACCACTTGATTGCATAAGTGACCTTTCCAAAGCTCCATCAATGCGAGCCATCGCAGAAAAAAGGGTGGTAAAAAAAAGAAAAGGATGGTGGCTACTCGACCTTGATGTCTAACCAACGATTTCCCAAAACTTGATGTGTACCTGTGGACCTATCATAAGGGATGGCTGGATGATGGGTACCCGAATATAATAGCTACATTCAATCGTATACCCAATAGCAAACGGTATTGCCAACATCATCCTCTTTAAAAGCCTTCCAACCCAGGAACCCTGTGGCACAACGTGACTATATACATACATGTTCATTACAAAACAGGATTGGTACAAACGAAGAAGAGGGTGAGGGGGAAGGAAACAATACAGCCCATGGCGCCTCTATTTATTCCTCACAGTTCCGTTGATAAAACAATAAATATACTTCCTTCTGCATCCCAAGCACATCTGAGGTTCCCGCCTCTTTCACCTTTTCGTCACTGATTCTCCACCACTTGTCATTGCCATGCTTTTTCTTGAGCCTTTTTGCTGTCGTCGTTGGGGTCTTGGTTGATGGAGGTGGAGCAGGGCCAGATGCGGAAGCAGGAGAGGGTAGGCAAGAAGAGGAGGTAGGGATGGGAGACTCGGCAACGTCCGAATCGGTTAGCCCTGTGGGGCTTGAATCTCCGTTTGGATAGGCAGATATTGAAGAGGGAGGTGTGAATTTGCCATCTGAGGCTGAGGAGGAATCCGACGATGTCGAGGAAGACGAAGATGAACCTGGCAACGGCGGGGGAGCGTTTAAAGTCCGAGTTTTTGGGGAAGGAGCTAGGGTTTCGTTGGTTGGTTCCTTCGTGTCCACTGGTACCAATTTAACGGTTGATCCGGATTTCGGGCTGGATGGGATCGGCGTGGGAGGTGAGGATGGCACGGGCGTGGGCGTTGAGTATGGGGCTCTATGTACGATCTGCCGCCTAAAGCATTCGTAATGCCCACTGTCGTGACTACCTTTATGGGTTATCATGCAGAGGAGCTTGTACCTCTTCCGGTCCAGGAGACCACCCATTTTTAGCTCCTCTGGGAAAGAGACCCTTGCGCTGTTTTTGCGGGAGGACGAATGAGCGTCGTAGATTGAGCGGGAGAGGTGGAAGGTTATGATGGTGGGGTAGTAGGACATGCGGGTACGTCGGGCAATTCGAGATTTGGGAGTCAGGCGGGAAGATGGGAGTTCGATGCCCTCGGGAGTCTTCTCGGGGTCCGTCTCCATGGCTTGTTGGAGTTTTGAAATGATAGAAGTTAACTCTTTCTTTACAGAGTCTGAAGATGCCGCCTCTAGTCTGCGAGAGTAGGTCCCGAGGGCGTGTTGAAGTCTGCACCTGGCGCATGTGAAGTCATCTATATATTCTGTGGACAAGACTCCGTCTATGCAATTGGAGAGGGTGGCGCTGGTCTGAGGAAAATAATTAGCATGGCATGGATAAATAGTCGAGTTAATGGGAGATACCTTCTGAGGAACCGGCAGCGTGAGCACCACAAATGTAGAGACCGAACATTTTGGTTTGAAATGACATTTCAGGCATTCAATCTCAGATTCCAATTTTCCTTCCATTGGCATACCACCCTCCTCAGACTCCCTTTTGTCTTCCTTCTTTTTGTCCAGATCCTCCACTTTAATTACCAAGCCATCTCTCTCTTGGGGCTCCTCAGATCCCTCCTCTCCGCCGTCCTCAAATTTCTCATCAGCGCCCCGTAAAACTTTCCCATTTTCTATGCATAGCTTCATAGCTTCTTGACTGCGCTTCTTTTGTTGGTGGTACTCCTCAGCCAGTGTTTCCACAACGACCTGCAGGAACTCGTGGGCATCTTGTTGGCTCCGTGATATTTGCTGCTGAAAAACTCGTTCTAGAACGTTCAAGAAAGGACGGGCGGATATTGTCTTCTTGCGTATGGGTCGTTCGTTGAGGCCTAGGGGTTGCGGTCAGTCCAGGTACTAGTTGTGTCTACTGATTTACTGATTTTCTACGAGACCCACGATCAAGTATATCTTTTAAGGCTCCGGTTAGGAATGGCTTGCGATCAACTGTTAAGCCAATTAATTCCCTATTAGCCTTTGCGTTTCTCGTTTGCTGGACGAGGTAAGCTCTTAGTTCCCCAAGCCCGGCCAGCGCTTGTAATATTGAGTTTATCTGTTTTGCCCAGTTAGCTAGGCGCTCCACAGGACTGATGTTTTTCGTAGTGCATACGAAGCAATCATTGGCAGTGTTGACCAAACCAACCACCCCTTTTCGTCGCTGACTTGAAGAGTTATTGGAGGAATCAATAAGCCAAGTTGGGCCAAAGACATAGACCAAGGTGACTGCAGCCAAAGAGGCCCCAGCTGCGTATGCGAGCGTGAGCTGCTTATCCCCCGAAGGAGGCATCATGGTAACTGTTCTTTCGTCTTTGATGTTTGCGGGAAAACTTTCTCCTGTGATCTCTCGGGTCCTAAGGTGACAGGATCTGTAGGGAAGAGAACCAAAAGAATGAGGCGAGTTTCATCACCGCTCCATAGAATTCAGTCTTGGACTAATAGAGGAGGTGGCTGTTATAGGGTTGGCACGGGAGAATAGGCACGAAAGATTTTATTTTTTTCCCCACTATCAAAGGGTCTTGGTTCGGGAAGCAGGAGGGGCAAAGATCTGACAGGGCAGGTTTTGCGGGGGGAAGGATAGGGGGCGAGGGCAAAAGTGAGGAAGAGGGAGGGGGATTCGGGGGTGGACTCCGACATGATGAAAATATCTATCCGCCAGTCCGCGCAAGAGAACATTAGCCTTTGTCAGCCACCTTTGTTTGGCTGGTTCGCCATTTGGGGGAGGAAGCGATGGTTATGGCAGTGGGCGGGGCCAAATTGACAAAGGGTGAATGCTTCACCGGGAGTCTGAAATCCCGTGCGAGACGATCTTGGATGTCATAACTCCTTCGATGAGGCTCTGTACTCGTCCACACGAGAAATGGCAAAGGGCTGGTTCATGTATGGGAACTAAGTGAAGAATATTCTCTGGCGAATCTTCACCTGACCTTAAGTGTTACATGAAGGTATTTTCCAGTAAAAGGGAGCGGTCTATCATTTTGGGCTTGTGCCGCGGAGGAGGCTCTGAAAGTTCTCGGTAGAGCCCTCCATACATCGTCTAAACCCGTGCTAAGCGCAAAATCACCTCCTACATCTCCCCTCCTCTCTCACCCCACCACAATGGGATTTTTTAGTATACCTTCGTGTCCAACGTGCATTCGCCGTTTAGCTGGAGGAGCACTTCATCAAATTCGAGGCAAGAAAAGAACTCGGAAGATTCCTACAATTACAGTCCAATTGACGAGGGATGTCCCGAAGTTTGGCAAACAAGGTGCAACCACAGGGTGGATGACTCCAAGCATAGGAGGGGATCAACTAACAATTCACAGGAACTGTCCTACAAATCCCAAAAGGGAGAATGAGAAGTACGCCGGCATTGACTCCCGTCATTATTTGAGCTTCTGCTAACGATTGTAGCGGAATGGTATACTTCGGCTCCCCGTTCGAATTCAATTCCTCATGCACTCGGGGCATGTTGATGCCCGAGCTGGTCCGGGTTCCTTGGCTCATTTGAATTGTATTCAGGTTTCCCCAGGGGGTAGCAGACTATGTTACTAGACATATGCTAAAGAGCATGCCGGCTGGGACCCTGAAGCAGCGTGATCCCATGTTCATGAACACTGGGGCCCAGAAGAAGAAGCCTAAGGTTGCGATTGAATTACTTACAGTGAGTTCAATCTTATTAGGAAGTCATTGTTAGACTGTGCTGATCCGTTGCTGCTAGCCTGCGCAAACAATTGCACTCCTCGACTCATTTATTCCTCCGAACCTCATGTTCTCCCGCTCTACGATCGCCCCGAACGAGCCTGCTATTCACGGTTCGGTTACACTGACTGATATTGCAACTGCTGTGAGGAATATTGCCGTAGCGAACGGAAAACAGGGATCACGAATCGTGGTTGGTCCTGAAAATATTAAGCTTGCGGGTAAGGGTGTAGAAGGGGACAAGCTTAAGTCACTAGGAACTTTTGATTTCGAGATCAGCATGAAGGGAGCAAATGACTTTGTAAGGCGGAGAGTCATGGTTGTGAAGCAAGAGGAGGCATAGAAAACAATAGGTGGTCACGGGGAACGGCGATCAGGTCCACTGGGATAATCTTCATTCTTATTTTCCTTACGAAGCCTGGCTCGCTCCGCTTTCCGTTTTGTGTCCCACATTGCGGAGACTAAAAGCTATTTGATAAGTGTATATGTGCCTAAGATATCCTAAATTATTTGTACAAAGGTTGTGTGTCATTGCCTCCGTTAGTTTTGTCGGGATTGACGTTGTTGTCGAATACTGTTTGCTGCTACATACCGGTATCACGCAACCCCACAGATATCGCCTTATGCAGTATCCAGGAGTGGGGGAGAAGTTTTACGTTTATCAAGATGAGTAACTCACATCCCATCGCCCCTCCTTCCCCCGCCGAGATACGGCACGCTCATCCCGCCGCCCACGCGGAAGAAATAAGCTGAGTGGAAAAAATGGGATGAGACGGTTTACGTACTCGAGTACATAATCTGCAGGCAAGGGTCGGATTCTCTTTTTTCATTTTTCTTTCTTTCTTCATATCTATTCAAGAATTCGCGCTCACTACCGCCTCTTAAATAAACTTATCCAGTAGTAATTCCAGCATTTAACGTGAAACAAACTATGGCCCCACCATCCCTCACAAACAAGGTTCCAAGCCCTTCTCCCAGTTATGATACAAAAGGAACAGCATTTTCCCACCAACATTTGTTTCCCCCCTTGTCATCTTAATCTCTCCCTCTCCCTACCCAGCCAACAACATCCTTAGCCTTAAGATCTTTCCTCCTCCACCTAAACTTAAGTTCAACCTATCTCCAGTAAGTTTTACTCTCCTCTCCCACTGCATTTATTTCCCTCTTCTCTTTTCTTTTCTATCTTTATTTTACTCTGTGTACACATACTTTTCAGGTGGATATTGCTGGCATCCCCCCCCCTCCAACGGATCAAAAAGCCTCTGCGAGTGCGTGAGCAAAAGTTCACAACTGTCAATGCTAATATTATCATAGGACAATTGGTATCTCAGATAAATCAGTCAGTCAGCATGGGTGCCCTCGATGTCCTTTCTAGAAAGTCTGGTGTCATTGTTGGAGATGACGTTTTGAATGTGAGGCCCAAATCCCACCCTCTGCCGCATTAACATTTTTCCGTTTCCGAGCAGCAGTGGGATAACCTTGACAATCAATCATTACAAACTTCTAACATTTTGGTTTCAAACAAACAGCTTTTTAAATACGCTAAGGAACACAAGTTTGCTATTCCTGCTATTGTAGGTCCTGCGGATTCATTGCTCACTTTTAACAAGTTGTCTGACTAATATCGTTGCAGAATGTTACCTCTTCTTCAACTGTTGTTGCTTCTCTTGAAGCAGCCAGGGACGCAAAGTCTCCTTTGATTTTGCAAATGTCCCAAGGAGGTGCGGCCTACTTCGCCGGGAAGGTATTTGCTCCCTATCATTCCCCTTAGTTTCTACTGACGGCCCTGCTGTAAAGGGTGTCTCGAATACCGATCAGTTTGCATCCATCGCTGGTGCAATTGCTGGTGCCAACTATATCCGTTCAGTTGCCCCTGCCTACGGTATTCCGGTTGTCCTTCACACCGACCACTGCGCCAAGAAGCTCCTCCCCTGGTTAGATGGCATGCTCGATGCCGATGAGAAGTACTTTGCCGAGCACGGAGAACCTCTCTTCTCTTCCCACATGATTGACTTGTCTGAGGAGGACAAGGAATGGAACATTGCTACCACTAAGAAGTACTTGCAGCGTGCTGCCCCCATGAAGCAGTGGCTCGAGATGGTATATTCTGAGACACAATTACGGCCCTATTGTTCAAGCGCTCACACATTTATAGGAAATTGGTATTACCGGAGGTGAGGAGGACGGTGTTGACAACACTGGTGTCGACAACAGCTCCCTTTACACCCAGCCCGAAGATATCTATGAAGTTTACAAAGCTCTTTCTCCCGTTTCTCCCTACTTTTCTATTGCCGCGGCTTTCGGAAATGTCCATGGTGTGTACAAGCCCGGAAACGTTAAATTGCATCCTGAGCTCCTTGGAAAGCATCAGGCCTATGCCAAAGAGAAGATCAACAGCAAGGAAGACAAGCCCCTCTTCCTAGTCTTCCACGGGGGGTCTGGTAGCAGCAAGGAGGAGTTTACTGCTGGCATCTCGCATGGTGTTGTTAAGGTTAACTTAGACACTGACCTCCAGTAAGCCTTTCTCCACACACGCCCCCTCCCGCTCTTTCGCAAAGCGGTACTAAAAATTGCTCTCTAGATACGCCTATTTGACCGGTATTCGCGATTACGTCCTCAACAAGAAGGACTTTATCGCCTCTCAGATCGGAAACCCTGAGGGTGAAGACAAGCCAAACAAGAAATACTTTGAGTAAGGCGCTCATTTCTCTCACTAATAGGGGCCTAGCTAACTGCACTGGAACAGTCCCCGCGTCTGGGTCCGTGAAGGTGAAAAGACCATGGGCGCCCGTGTCAAGGAAGCTCTCTCTGATTTCAATACTGCCAACCAATTGTAAGGAACCGACCAGTATTGAAGTAGTCACTAGGCAAGAAAAAAGTGGAATGAAGCTATGACCCTCCTTGTAGCTAGCTTTTTTTATTTTTTGCCGAATCTTAGAAAAGGGTTTCTATAGCGATTATGGGACCAATGCAATGTTGTGATTACAATATCAATTGCTCTAATTAGGCGATTTGAGAGTGGGTTTCTTATGATTCTATTAGATGGTCCCAGAAGTTCGTAACTCAAGTGCCGTAGGCGGATTATTTAAATTCTTGACAGAAACCTCTTATTAGTAAGACACGATGCTGCTACTTCTCGCACATCAACTACATTGAGATTATGATGCCGGTGTTGTAATCTACCTCACAAACTATCACTCGCTTTGATAAAGCAGGGAATGTTGAGACTGAGAAACAAAAAGCGAGCAGAGCGAGTGATGTAGGGAAGGGACGCCCGTGGCCTAACGAAGTATGACACCTTCCGGCTGCAAGAACCAAGGCTATATATATAATAAGCTAAACTTTTCCCAAAAACCTGACAACTCTCCCAATCATGTCCGCCAGCACGCCGGCATCCACCCCCTCAAAATTATGATTAGCCCCGTTGATAACCCCACTCTCAACTTTATCCACCACCGCGCCACCCAAAGCGCAGGCCAGGTACCACCGCTTGAGCAGGTACTCCTTGTCCACCCATGCAGGCACGAACTGGTCCATAGCGGAGAAGAGGAATAGGACATTGGTGTTACGCATGATCATCCCAAACGTACGCGTCAGCATCTCCTCGTTCAAGTCGCTAGAGAAGTAATCATCGGCCCCGGCGAAGGCGTTCAGGTCCCACCAACGCTGGGCGCATACGGGGGTGTCGGCGTATCCCGGAGAGCGGAAGTGCGAGGGGATGATCTCGGCGCCACGAGCACTGTCGATCAGGGAGCGGGCATGGGTCAGGCTCGCGGAGAGGTGGTCTGGGGATTGGCTTAGGGTTGCGGATTCACGGTCGGATACTGTAGTGGGGTTAGTGGTGAGGGGGAGGGGGAGGGGAGGGGAGATATCTACCGCCAGCTTGGAATATAACGCCGTCTATGACGGCCGAGTGCTTAGTTAGGTATTCCAGGGCATCTTGACAACCTATCTACTCATTAGCGCACCCCCGATAATTCCCTGTAAGATATAGCGCACCAGTGGAATGTCCCATAAGCACTAACTTCCCGCCCCTAATTGTTCGAAAATACTCTACGCAAGCTGAGATCTCCTCTGCGTCTCTAAACCCATTAGCAACCCCCCCTCCCCCGATATTGCTACTCCTCAGGCAAACCTACTGAGCGATAGACCCAATCCCCCACCCCTTATACGAGCTCGAAAGCAGCACCTCCACCAAACTCCAGCCCGCCCCGGTAACAGCGTCGATCAGCGGACTCACATAAGGAATTGTGTGAATTCCATCCCCGAGTCCGCCGACAAACAACAGTGTATTCTTCATATTGCCATTTATGGCTGCTGGGTGCTCGACCGCTATTAGGCGCGGTAACTGCGTATGGCATCACACTCAGTAGATTGATTAGCCGGGCACAATGATTTCTCTAACGGTGGGGAGAGAAGGACTAAATACGTAGTGGTGCAGAATCGTCGCCCGGGACGAGGGGTAGAAGAGCTTTTGGTCCATCGTCGGCGTCAATTGTGTATGCTCCCTGTTGTTTCTAATGATTATTTTGATGACGTCGATTGATTGTTGGGATTGTGGTGAAAGTGGGGGGGAGTGGAGAGTTGGAGGATTAAATAATGTTTATAGGTAATTTTACGTAGACTATACGCTATGGTGGGGTAGCTGTTATGGGTATGATACTGGTACTGTACAGTATAATAGCGTTGACCCGAACCCATGACCACTCACTACCCGCCTAAGTGGTACTCGAGTAGGTGGGGTTGGGGAAACGGCGAGAATACAAATCCTTAACTGATTGTGAGGCATTATTGAACAACACCCAAGTTTCCTATCATACTCTAGAGGGTAGTAGAGGGTAGGTTAAAAGACGATTTAAAGAAGAGAAAAGTGCATGAAGGGGGGGATCATTGGAAAAAAGAGAAAGGACCACAATAAACCATCAACTTCTATCACTGTTTTCTTCACTCTCTTACTCTCTTACTCTGTCTACTAGATCCCATGAAATGGTGAGAAACGAGCTGGCATTTCCTTTTACACACTCTTGTTTAACACCAGCTTGATAAGATTGTTTCTTTGGTTTTGTAGAACTAGCACTTTGGAATTGCCATTTCCACCCAAGAACGCCGGGATTCCAAGAGCATTGGACAAACCGGTATTTATTTATCCTGTCAATTTACTATCTCCACTGGTCGCTAATCTCCAAATTCAGAGGCTGGAGTTCTTAAGAAGGATTAGTGTTTTCCTGATCCTGTATGGCATGTGCAATTTGGCTATGTTGGATCCCATTAACTGTTGCAATTCTATAAATAAACTTATGATATTTACCTAAGTTGATGTTACAATTAACAGGAGCTAGTAAATTGACAGAGCAAATATAATGCTCTACCTGTAAGCTGTACTGGTATGAAACTAGGGGGGTATGGTAGGGTAGTTTTACCAGGGCTGATTGCCTATTTGGGACACACACTAAAAATTCTGACAGAAGGTTGCTTGGCACCCAGATTTTCTATAAAAGGCATGCTTTGTATATTTTGACTTGGGCAAGTACAATCACACCTGAGAGCTTTGCCTTCTTCAACAACACATCTCTTATTATTAACCTTTACAAAAAGTGTTCTTTCCGCCATCCTTTCTCATTTGAGTTCTGTGCATAGAATTCAACTACTTATCTCTTTAGCCCTTTGTTTTCCCTTTTCTCACAAAAGTATTTTAACTACTTGCAATCTTTTAAGTTATTATTATCACTATTAGTCAAAAATGCAACACTTACTAACTGATTATCATGATGCATCTTATGTTCATGTACAAGTAAGGTAGTTTCCCCTACTTCTTTGATTATAAATATTATACTGTTGAGAATGACATTACAGATTAATATAAAGTAAAAGTTAGTTTGCTTTCTGTTCTCAACTGCCTTATAGGTATATGAGATTATAGAGATAAACTCAAAGTTTTCACAGATCACAAAACTGAGCAGGCAGACATCCTGGAGATTTTAGTGAAAAGTTTGAAAGGTATGCCTCTTCTCCTTCTAATTGCCACAAAAACTGGAATAGGAGAAAATATAGACTATAAGGAACTCACCTGAACTGGTCTTGCAGCATAGTCAGGGCCTCCAATTGACAGAGAGCTTGTCAACAGGATCAGATAATATAAGCAAGTGTCTTTTAACATCCTCTTTGGCAATTTAGAGCTCTGAAAACTCCTGCATAGCCAGTTCTGATCGGTTCATTATAAAGAGCATGATAGGACAATATCATAAGACAGGATAATGTCTTACAAATGTCAAATCTGGTTGCAACAACAAAGAGTAAATAATGTTTACTTACTAATACCTTTAGAGATATCACATTATCCTATTATTGACATTGTCCTTTCATGCTCTATAGCTAAGATTTTACGGTATTTGAGTTTTTACAGCAAGTTTGATTGTCTAGTAATTGACTTAACTTCATTTCTCTACTAGGCAATAAGGAAAATGCCTTCCTAATCCGGTATGTGCTCACAAAACAAACCTCTCTTTCCCCCTACATTAAGGTTCTGCTTTTGTTTGCCCATTCTTCCAGCCTTCAGCTGGGCTTGAAATACATACTTTTGTTTTTCATGGTCCTAAAGCAGACTTGAACTGTTGAGATACCTGAATTGCACCTTGAGTAACAGTTGATTTTTAAGCACTCTAGTTGATCAGTCTTTAAATTAGCAGGTAAGGGAAGTTAAAGACCTTTTTCAGAATCTTCCACTAGGGAGAGACATGTATTCGGAGAACATGGGCCTATCAGGTAGATTCATGGGCAATAAGTACCCAGTGTACTGTGAATGTGCACTTGTTAAGTGCCTCATGGCAAGGAATGGCAGTGAATGGGACGACATTCCCCATTCAACTACATTGAGATTTTCAAATTAAGCTGCAGTACCTGCTACTTGCTAATAACAGTATACAATAAACTTGGCAAACATGAATTCTATACCAGGGTCTTGCAAGGAAAATGATGCTGGCCTTGGAGGATGCCAAAGTTGGGGGTTAAATAAGATAAGACAAAAGTCAAGAAAATCTCTTATGGGTAAATCGCCCATTTACTAAGGGAATGGCTTGTGAAATTAGAATCCAACGGTACTATGGCAAACACGACAATTGGCTTATAGCCCCATCCTTGCTCTCATAAGGTACACCCTGCTGAATCTAGGGTTACGGAGGTGCTGGAATCCATACATGACTTTATGGCAAATATTCCTCTAGTGCCTACTCATAATTAAAATTGGGTCATATGTTTGGTAAGTGACCTTTGTAGACAAAACAGGCAGGCATTCATTCTAGTGTTGTTGTTATTTATGTCTTGCACTTTTCTTTTGTCATTATCTTGAATTTAGCTTTCACGTACCCAGAACTGTTTGGTGGGAGACCTCTGTAGCCAGAACTGGTGGACTTTCATTCTGGTGTTGTTGTTGTTCATGTCTTGTACTTTTCTTTTGCCATTGCCTTTGAGGTAGCTTTCACGGACTCAAAACTGTTTGGTAGGAGGACCTCTATAACTAGAACAGACAGATCTTTATTTGTACAATATCAAGGTTAAGCACCAGCATGCATTCTTATAACACAAGTAGGGATGATTAAATTGGAAAACTTACTCAGGCACAAAATAAGTTATGGAGCAACACAGACCCTAGTCAAACATACTCTCTTCTTCGCACAAGACTAGATATTACAATCCACAATAGCTCTACATTAGCAAAAGTGCATATTTCCTCCCTATACCTCATGAGGCATATGGTGGATAGGGGGCCAAATTATTAAACTCAAGTTATTGTACAGATAGTCTATAGCTCTATAACCTCTGATGACAGCAAGGGTGATAGGGCATGATTTTTTTCGTCCGTAATTGCATTGCTATGCACCCTTTTCGGGATCAGATTTGTGCCGTTGCACGGTCCCTTTGAACTTCAACAATTTCTCTAAAGTTTATCTGGCCTTAACACCTATACCTGGAATTGTTCCATTATGAACCTCTGCTCCACGACTCATTCCTAACCCCCAACAGCCCAAACGGGCCGTATTCTCTATTCTTGTTACCACTCTTTTCCAACGACCCTTCACCTGCTCCTATTAACCCATATTCACAAAACCTACAAGCCTCTCAATGGCCCAAACATGCTGCTCTCTGTACTCTTCCTCCCTTTTCCCATCCTTGCTTAACTCTCTCCTTGCTCCTTACTCTTACTGTCTGACCTATTTCTACCTAACACTTTCTTCACGTATGCACCAACAGTCGAACCATCTTTGTCCCTTTCACACTGCCGCTGGTCTACTCCTTGATGATGCTTGAAATTCTTCCCTGTTCGCCTACTTTTCTACTCTACTACTCAGTGTAACTAACCCCTGGTATTTTGATCATATGACTTGGCCTTCAAGTTTCCTTCTTCGGCCTACCTCCATTATGCTGCTATATTCCTTTACCGTTCTGCTTCACTCTTGCTTCCTTTCTGGTTCTCTGTTAATTTTGTTTATCTCAATCCAACTTTCTTTAGCCTTTTTTATTTTACAAACTTGATTAAAGTCTAACTCGAAGTAGTATATTAATAATAAATTAATTCACCAAAAAATTATATAATTTAGTTAGATAATATTACATAAAATTCTAAATAAAATGTCAATTGTCCCAATCCCACCTCTATTCGAGTGCCTCAACTGCTTCGCCCACTTTAGGATTTGAATTAAAATCTTCCATCTGGCTCTCCTCATCCCCTGAAACCTCCAAGTCCAGATATGCTGTGGCTTCATTGTCCTCAGGTCCAGTGCGTGACTCCTGATCCTGAACAAATCCAATGTCCAGCAATATTCGCTCAATGTTTTTTTCCTGTTGTCAATTAGCTTAGTTCTCACCTAGGGAGAAGGTCCTTGCTAAGTTGCACACTGCCGAAGATAAACATCTAAATTTGCCAATTTGTATGATACTCTTTGAAACAGCGCATTTGGGCTCCTTGGAAATTACTAACTTTGGGCTGTTTGAACCGAGAAATTTGAAGGTTGAATATATAATTAAAAACTCCAAGCCTTCAAAGCATGATACATACAAGCCATAGTAAGACATATCAGAACCTAGTTAAAATGATTAAGAAATGTTTTATCAGTCCTTCCACACATTTTTACACCCCTGAACCACTTATGGTACAAGAGTTTTGATATCTCTGGGGCAGCAAATTGGAACCCACATTCCTCACCGGGTAAGTCCTTTTCTGTCTTATCGGGAATGATATGGATGTTAAGTTAACCTCTTATTTACTTTGATGGCACGTAAACCGATCATTTTCTAGCAAAGAGGTAATTTTCACCTTTATATTGGTTGGTGATTTGTGAGCCAAGTCATAAAGGTCCTGAATTGTGCTCCTGGTGTTGGAAACTAGGTGTGACCTTGCCTAGACTGCCAGGCTTTCAATTAAATAAATCAAGTTAGCTATGATAAGTCTCAAATGAGACTATATTTGTTAATTAGAAGACTTACAAAGGTTATTGCTGCCTTTCTCATCTCTGATTTCTCTAACCTAACTTGGTAGCTGCCTTTACCCAATAGCTCTCCAGAAGTGTATCGTTTTCAGCTGGCTTCAGAAAGGAATCAACAAACCATATGTGATACCGGATCATATTATCAGCATTCTCAAAGACAATTGTTTTGTCACCCTCTGCCAATCCAGGCAGCCACAGGTCTAAATGTTCCGAGTATGCCTGTGCTAGTCAATTATGAGGCTCAGATTATTTCCCATCCACTAGATCAGCCAAATGTAAGGCAAAATGTGCCAGATCTATCTGATGTAAGGCAAATAAGTGAGTGTTTTTTGAAATTATCCTTATGATTTGTGTGGTGACTTAATGACACTTGAGATCCAGACTAGGGGGCTCTACTTGGTAGTTCACAGGTCCTGTACATTGGTTGGTAATGACATCCGGTTGATAGCAATTCACTACAACCCGATTATTGTATCCTCTATTAGCGCTATCCTCATAGGAATGGTATGACCTTTGTGGAGTTAAATTCATATGACATTGGGGGGTTGTCATCGGCAATTTTAATATGTGTATCCACGGACAGCTTTCACTATATATTTGGCGCCAAACGCAAAGGCCGGTACGAGCTTTGTGAAGACCCTACACATCCATCAACTTATAAAATTTTATTTTCATCCAGAGTGATAAGGATGTATATACCTGGCTCTTGTCAAATCAACCTAATGAGGACCCACTCAAAGTGCTCGTTTATTGTCATTGCCCATCAACGACAGCTAGACTGGCTAGCACTATGAGAGCAGAGACACAGATACCTTGCACCAAATGCTGTATCCAATTGGGCTAACAGCCTAGCTAGATGTCATGTCAACCTGGTGGCTCAACCTAAGGCAAGAGCTATTCCTATAAACAGTACTAAGGCAAGTGGATCATGAAATTCATAAGATTCTCCTCTTTTGCATGGGGAATGGTCCAGTGTTAGGCATACCGGAAGGCTTAGCCTTCCATTAGTGAATAAAGACCTATAGTTACCCTACCTTAGGATTCTGAGTTCAAAAGGACAAGCCAACACCCCCCTCCCGCACCAGTGTTGGGACGGCGCT
>Ga0307509_10001941_pt1 | contig 34159 bp, 33 predicted proteins | sample 10_EM_MG_FD_202245 | JGI IMG/M metagenome (GOLD analysis project Ga0307509, IMG submission 202245) | Populus trichocarpa ectomycorrhiza microbial communities from riparian zone in the Pacific Northwest, United States - 10_EM | ecosystem: Host-associated > Plants > Roots > Unclassified | place...
GTAGCTGATTTTACAGAGTATTATCTCTATTATTCATGGAGAAAATCAAATGTAGACATCATTTTTCACTGGTTGCCACAGGTGAGCGGGATCCCGGTACAGATTGGTTACCCCGTAAATGACGTTATGTGCACCCATGAACATCTAAGAGCCCGTAGAATGCAAAGCAATTGACCTCTCTAAGTTTCAGAATGACTTTACCAGTAAAGGTAGGGTAACTTGGGTACCTCTGTAGGGTAACTGGGTCCCAGGGGCATAATGGCCAAATTCCCAAGGTAGGGTAACTTTGTCCTCTTATGCCTTTAACTGCTCCGGAAGTCCTCCAGTCGACCACAAAAGTTGTCTTGGAGATCTGTGTAACATTACCATAATTCTCTTGACTTTATGCAAATGTTCTCCCAAAAGGTTACCCTGCCTAATAGAGTACCTAAGACTACTCTACTGTTTCCTGGGCCTTGTCCTAGGCAAATCAGAATTCTTGTATACCAAGTATACTAAACCATACTACCTTTGGTTACCACTTGGTATACCATTTGGGCTAAGATGGTAGTTATTGTAGCTACCTATCGTAGGGTTGTTACACTTGTGAATATCCATATAGATCGAATGACCTTCTATGAGATGTATTGAAGCCACACACTCCTATCCTGAAGACATATATTGCAATGTGTGAATATGTACGTAAAAATACACACAATTGAGATCACTGAGCGACCTAGCCCTTACCAGAAATACATGATTGCTGACATATACACTAGATAGAAATACATACACTAGATAAGCAATAAAAATATTTTTATACAAACTATCTCATGAGTGCTATATAGTGAACTGAGCCAAAGTCGATATATATGCAGAGCTAGGGGCATATCAAAATACAAATTTCAGGAATACGCCTAGATGTGCTCAGAATCGAAAGACCTTTCAGGAGGCGTTAGGATAAGATATGCAAGAAAGGTAACATCTGGATGGAGAATAAACCACAGCATGCCCCAGAGTGCAGTCAGATAGGATAATTGTATAACATGGCATCCAGAGCCAACATGCATCCAGAAATGGCATCAGGATGCACAGGATGCACAGAACGCAAAAACAATGCCATCTAATCCTTTGCTAATGTTCCAAAGTTCAGGGCAGCAAGAATACTTCACATAAGATCTAATAAGAGTTACCTAACTGCACAGTTGGACTGGTCAAATTAAGGGCAGAATGTTACCTGCGACAAATGTGGTAAGGCTTGACAGATATTTGTATATATTGTTACTAAGTGCTCAGCACTTAAAGGCAAGAGAGACAACAGGGATTCTGATATTTTTCATATTTCAAAGGACACCTCAGTTTGGAAACCCGGAGAAACAGGGATGAAGTTAATTAGAAGTTTGTCCCCTTATATATCTCAGAATAGGATAAATTTTCTGATAAAGATGGGGGATTTTCCTTCCACAATATGGTCTGGATTGAGATCTTGAAATTGCTTACACCTGGTGGCCTTATGATATGGTGGACTGATAAATTGTTATCGTTCTATTTTTGTTAAAGGGGGTTGAAGTTTCTTTTGTTACTTGGGTTTTTAGCCTGTCCCTCAGGGTGTATGCCATGGATATTCCTGTATTGATTATGAATAAAGCACGGATTTAACAAAAACAAAATACCCATCCGGGCTTGCACAACTCACGGCATTACAATCCCGATTGATGCGGATGATGATCACTCGCAACTCCCTTTCCTCCTTAAGTGTGAGGGTTCCTATCATACATGACTACTGAATTCAACCGTACCGGAAAAACCCCTTTAAATCCACCATCGGACAACTTGGCTTCAAGCCTTCGCAATTCAAAACAAAACACTCTGAGAAGAAATAGTGTTATCCAGACAGCGTATAGCTTGGGGAGTCTGAGCTTGCTGGATCTAATTAACAGGTATTCGTTATTTCGCTAACCTTACCCAGATAAGACTATTGTGGTTTAGATACTAATATCTGTTCGAGATCTCCGGTGGTGGATTTAAAGGGTTTTTGCGGTATCCAAACACAAACGATGTCTGTCCGGTTGCTACGCAATTTCTCGCTACCCCATGAAAGGCCCTGACATTTTCCAGCACCAGCCACAGGGTTTAGTCTAGTTCGCACCGTGGCGACTCCTAAACCCGAGTTAGCGTAGTGCTACAACTGCAAGGGAACAACTGGGTTACCCGCCTCTCTCCTTCCGACCTATTTAAGACCACGATCGGTACTTGTGAACAAAAAAAAACCCAACCTGGTCACAACACACATCGGACACAGCCTCCGGTCAGAACCAGAGAAATCATCGAGACGGACGGCAGCCTTTTTGTTTTTTGCCATTCTTCCTCTCGCCTCCACTGCTATCACACGGCCATTTAAAGACAAGACAAGAACTTGTGATATCGTGAGTACTGTACCGCATTCTATTATCATTACTCCCAGCAGGGTAGGCCTGAAACAGGACTGCCCGCAGATCCCCAGCCTGTTTTTTTTTTTAGCTTTCTTTCCCACTTGGGGCCATTACTATCTACCTAATCCTAATGTGTGCGTGTAACAACATTACTAAAAACAGTCCCCAGACAGACGAAACGAGACAACCCCTCATCATCGTCAGCGCACATCACCTTGTTACCTGGCTATCCATCCATCCACATCTCCATCCACCTGTCCGAGTACACACCACAAACAAACTACACAACAGAAAATAAATAAAACAGATAAACCATGTCCTTCCTCGACCTCCCCAATGAGACCATCCTTCAAATCGCGCGCGAGCAGGAATTCCAGGACCTAAACGCCCTCCTGCGCACTAACCGCCGTCTGGCACACCTTCTCAGGACCGCGCTCATAGACAACGTGTGCGCGATCCGTGCGGGGCAGGTATGCAAGCGTGCGCTTTACGCCGCCGCCGATCGCGGGGACAAAGAAATAGTGCAGCGCTTGTTGGACCGTGGGGTGCTCGAGTTCGTGGGCGACGGGGCGCTAATGAACGATGCGGTTATGTCGGTGGAGGAGATGGGTCTAAAAGTGTTGCTTGATTGCGGTCTTGACCCGGAGACGCGCGACGGAGAGCAGCAGACGCCGTTGTCTGTTGCGTCTAGGCATAATCGCCTTAAGGCTGTCAAGATGCTGATGGATGACAAGAGAGTTGACGTCAACTCGACTGATCGCACAGGGCGCACGGCGTTGTCGCTTGCCGCGGGGTATGGGCATGTGAATGTCGTGCGTGCTTTGTTGGACGATACGAGGGTGGATGTTAATCTGAGTTGTAAGATTCCCACTACTTCTGCCTTTTAGATCTGGAACCTAACAAGTGGCAAATAGAGTCCCATATGCAAACAAAGTGGCAGTAGCTCTCGAAACCAGTGGCCACTGGTTAAGAAAAAACGATCACAAAATCACGTAATAAAAACGGCGGAACACCAATACACCGCTCAATCTACGCTAACAACATCCTCTATCTCGCAGAACCGGCCCAGGGAGAAATTTATAACGGCATGTGGGCACGGGGGAATTATTGTGTTCAAGTTCGAAGTTGAGAGTTTTGTCTTTTGGGCGCATATACATAAATTCTTGTACCATTTGATAGTGTCATTTGGCCAAGGCCCCTTTTAGTTTTGTTTTTTTTTGTTTTAGTTTGAGTTCCAAAAGGGAAAATAGAAGTGAGCTTCTTTCCGGCAAATGTAACATAAATTGCCACCGACAAAACGAAAGTGTCGGCAAAAGTGTTTTAGCTAGCTAAAAAATGCGATCTTCATTACCCCATTATGTACTATGTGCCCAATGCTCGAATGGAGAAACAAACTCACAACTATCAGTCAGAAAGAAAGAAAGAAAGCAAGAAAGAGAGAAAACGTGCAGCCTCCAAGTAGTTGTAGTATAAGCCGTCAAAAACGAAAAAAGAAAGAAAAAAAAAGGGAAATGATTTATATAGCAAGCCAATAAAACACCCCACGACAAAAGATTATGAAAATCTCCTTCACTGAGGTTTGGGGAAAGGGAGGGGAGGGAACCAAAACAGAGCAAATCCCAAGAATAATAAACAATCCATTCCACCACCACCACCGTTAAGACCAAGAGCTTACGGTCCTCATCTAAAAACACACACACCAGTACTTGTAACTGTCTGACACCGTACGTAGTACAAAAAAAAACCCCCCAACGGCCAAGAGAAAGCAAACTCCACCCACCACTCACCCACCTAACACAAACATAAACACGAGAGGGGAAAGAAAGAAAGAAAAAAACAGATACGGGTATGATACGGTAACAGTAGCAGCATATGATACTCCCCCTAACCCTCCGGAACCACCCGCCCAATCTCCGCGGCTCGGGAGCGGCCGGGGTAAAAGTAAAAGTAAAGCAAAGCAATCGCCCTCTTGCAAAATCTGTTGAGAGCTATCTGATCGGAAGGAGTGGAAGCGAGAAGCTTCACAAGTTCAAAGGAGAGTGGTCACCGAAGATAGCGAAAGACTTATATTGCTTGTTGAGTAAGAAGAGAATTAAGTAAGTAAAGGAAAGAAGAAAACAAGACAAAAGAGGAAGACAGAAGAGAGGCTAAGATTCGGAGAAGGGAAAGGGGGGGTGACATAGGTAGTCATGACGTATCACTTGTAACTACAGCAACATACAAGAAGAGAGGACACCCGTGAGTACAGTTTCCAACAAAATCTATTAGAGGTAGAGTAGCCCTAATGAGAATCCAATCAAAATTAAAATTATAGAAAGAAACCCGAGTGATGACTCATGATTCTGCCGTTTCGCAAGTGAAACACAGGAACTCCCGAAAAGGCACACTCGGGTAGCCCCCCCCCCCACCTCTCACCTTCCCCACAACTCATCTTATCCACAAAAACCTTGTTTTAGAAAAAGGTACAAGTATTGGCAACTCAACAAAGTTTGAAAAACAAAGAAAGGAAAGGAAAGGGAAGAAGAAAAAAAACATTACACACATTATTATTATTATTATAGTAACTGGTATACAAGTAGAGTAACTGTACATAAGCCACAGGCACACAAACTTGGGTTTTCCTTCGGCATGGCCAATAGGGAATAATACATGTCTCACCTACCGGTACTCCATCATCTCTGTTCATCGCCTTCCCCTATTCATCCACATGCGATTCACTTGTCCAATGTCTCTCCTCCCCCTTTGTCATCCTCCTTCCATTCCTTTCCCCCCTCCCTTCCCTTCCCTTCCCTTCGCTACCGTACCGCACATCTTTAATGCCCTCCCATCCACTTGACCCCACCTTAGCGCAGGAAAAGGAAAGGAAACAAGCCTGCATATTATTTATTATGTACCACTCAAATAAGTCCGTGCCCCCCTCTAAATCCGATAATCCTGTGAAAACCCCGCACTATGATTCGCAAATGGTCCACCTGTTTGCCACCTCTCGGTGCACGTACACGCCTTCGGTTCTCTCCATCTGCGTATGTGCTATGCAGGACGTTAAGCCTCACATAGGAGAGATGCATCGCCTAGTGGATCATGCACACTCACTCGCGCCACTGCACTTTTAGAGCTGCGGGAAGTCTAGATAGGGATACTTGAGTATGGCGAGCTGCTATTACTTGCAGCCAGGGTAGTGCGGTGGCTTTTGAGGGCATGTTGAAATGTGGAATTGGAGGGCTGGCGCACGCGCAGAATGCTAGTTAGCTTGCCTGTAGGGCTACCCGCGCAGTAACGTATTGCGTTCCTGGCCAATTATTATTTCTCAACCCATCGATCTGCGCGGGATTAATGGTTCGCCCCCCGGAGTGGTGCTTTATTGCGTAAAACATCCATGTTACCGGAGATGGAGAAGCGGAGGAGGGGTGTATGTGTTCTTTTTTGCTAGACTGTGTGGGGCGTGGCATGTTTCTCTGCTTTTTGTTTTGCAACTATGTTGTGTACTTGCATTCTCCTGGTCCACCTCCTCCATCTAAGGAAACCCGAGTGTAATTAGTACAAGGAGACCTCCATATGTCTTAGGATAACGTTACCTTCAAACTGATACCCGCATGAACTTATTTCAAATACTTCACAGCCAATCTCACCTTACGCCCTACTCGAGTACATATATCACCTTGGCACAGAGGCGATACCAGCCCAGTCCCAGGCTAAACACTTACGCAGAGACTCCCTATGCGCTCACGCATGTGTGGAAAGCCTCTGTGAAGCCGGTCCGCCCAAGTTGGCCCGTCCAAGTTGGCCCCTCATCATAACTATTGCCAGAACCCTTCATTTACCCCAATTTCCCTCTCACAGCCCCTCGAGCATTTAGGTGTGCTTACCATACGCTCCCCTGCGATCTACTCTCCCTTGTGATCTACGACCCATTCCCGAATATTTGAGTAGATCCACCGACCCAAGGATCACCCCAAGACACGATACCATGGAACCAAGTCCTCAGGAATCATATGACGAGAGCAGCCAATCCAATCCCAACCCTCCAGAACAATCTCAGCCCAGCGAACCTCAGCAACCACAAGCACTGATCCCACGTCCAGAGGGCGGGGACTGGAACCGCCCCCGCAGTGTCCTAACTAGCATAGGGCTGGAAGGCTTCGTTCAACAGAAACGAGTTCAAGAACGTGCTTATCCCCAAACCCCCTCATTTCCCCCCGGTCTCCTTTTATCTAACGACCACAGGCGCAGCAGATGTCTATATGGCAATGGGCTTTGCCGCCTTCGATAGAGGATGGGCGGGCTTGCCCGACTCTTTGAAACGTCAGGCTTGCGAGATGCTCGAGCCAGAGCTCCCGCGCGAGGTCAGTGAGCGTTGTGAAGGCGGTTGGTTGGCTGAGTACCTCCTCGCGAGGAGGCACGTCGTCGAGAGACAAAAGCTTAACGCAAGAGGGAGGGGAGGGGGAGGAGGACCTAGCAGTTAGTGTGAAATTCTTCAGAAGAGAGAGATTGGATGAACTATAAACTATGTATCCATGAGAAAAACGAGCAAGCAATAGCAAGTCACAAAAGGTCACTCGGTATAATTCCCCAGGTCTGGGATTGTCAACAGTAACAGTTAGTCAGTTCCCGTTCAAACAAACCGGTACTTACACTCCCCACCTCGGCCACAAACAAAAGATGAAAAGATGAAACCAAGAACCACTACTCGATACCCCAATCCTCCCCTCTATCCATGTAATCCCCCTCCGCCCTCCAGTCCATCCTTTCTCCTTCCTCCTCCTCTAGGTCTCTGCATCCTCGCCAGTCTCGCCATTCTCGAAGAATAACCCGTGAACAATCGTGTTCCCAATCCATCCGATCCTCACCCTCCGCGTCGAAATTCAGCCCAATAATTCGGCGAAAACTCCGTAGTTCCACGATCATCCTTGCTAGGTTCTCTCGGCCGCAGCAGCAGTTGTAGCTATGATGGTAGTAGTAAAAGCGAGATCTAGAGCGATGGCGACGGTGGGGTATTGGCTTGGTCATTTGACTGGTTTATGTTTGGGTTAGTGGTTCGGGAGGGGAAGGTATATATAGACCACGGATGGTATCTTGAGGAAATGAGAGTAGGGAGTATCAGGGGGTGCTGGAATGAATTTTCGGCGTTACAAAGCCTGGTGCTTTCCAGAGGTTCCATAATGCATAAGAGTCTTGTATTCTTTCATGCAAAGCCTAGCGTGAAAGTGGGCGACACCTCAGGCAAGAGCACTAGAACCATAGCGAAGGTTTTGGTTAGCCATTCTTGTTGGGCAATTTGATGCGTGATGGTTATTTTACGTTGGGTTAGGTAGGGGGTAAGGGCTGAGAGGGCTATACGGGTACCTGCAAGTTTCTCAAGCTAGGACCTTCAGGCAGAGGAGTAGGTTTTGGGAACAAGTCTTTGTCCTGGAGTTGCTATATAATGCATTCTCCTAAGACTGCTTTCTGGAAGGCTTTGAAGGTTGGGACTGGATCAGTGAAGGTGACATATTCTCCGCAAAGGCTCCTGAGATGTTTCCATGTGTCATCCAGGGAAGCGTTTGTTGGTGAAGATAACTTAGTTACTTAAGGGGGGGGGGGTAGAGGGAAGAGGTGTTTGAGAAGAAACATCGTCATAGCGTCTACCCCATTTACTTATAAGCTATTCGCAAGCACTCACGGGTCCCGTATTTCGATTGCGTGTTCACTAATCACTCACCCGGCCACCGGTAAAAATTACCCCGCTAACCAGTACCGGGCACGGCGAACCTATGATATGTCCGACCACTCATTATCCTCCCCTCTTCGAAGGCTGCTCACGAACATGGGTGCTTGGCCCTCTCCCTTCTCGCCTTCACCTCTCCCAACCTCACTTTCCCACGGCCCCCCCCAAAAACCCCCGAAAAGTCCACAAACCCCCCACACATCTGCACCCACCTCCAAAAAAAAAAAAAAAAGATACAGGCCACCCCTCACTCTCACTCCCTCACCCACTGGGATCAAGCCTACAATCTCTCTGTTGGTAGTCAATCCGCCCACCACTGGGCCACACCCGATGACATTCAGCTGGTAAACCATTTTTATGAGCTGTGGCAGGAGAGGTCAGAAGGGAAAATGTGATGCCGATGCCGGTGCGATGAGAGGGGGGCATAAAGAGAAACGGGTTGGTGGGTACACGGTAGAGTATATCAAGCCATTACAACTTGCGTTCAAAGAGCCAGATAAAGCAACACCTAATCTGAGTCTGTCTATAGTACTATATCGTATTATACTCCTAATCGCTTGTTTGCTTGAACTTTCAAGTCCAGTTCCGTTCTCATAGCCTTCGAAGGCAGCCTTCATGGTTGGTGGGTAGAGGCTCTTATGCAGTCCCTGCATTATACAGTACCCCTCCAAGAAAAGTGCACCCAGAGGATTTGGGTAAGCCAAGCGTTACCCTGGAAGGGACGGAAGAATAGGTCAGGCCAACAACAACACAACACCCTCTCCAGCCCCAGCGTAGGCACCCCACGGCGGTGGATGGTGCGGCGCGGTAGCCGACTCCGAAGGAGGGGGTAGAGATAGCCTAACTAAGGCCCGATAAGCATCACCAGTGGTTTGTACCCGTAATGTCGTGACGTTTCTAAAACGGACCACTATTGCATACGGCCAAAAATTGAGTATGCAATAATAGCAGTCTGTTTGACATACGCTGCGACATTGCAAGTACAGTCGTACTAGTACACATGGGCGAATACTTGTGGGAGGTACAAGTATCCCTTGAGCCGCCTGAAACAAGTCAAACCCCCCGGCCGCCAAAACCAGACGCGGCAACCATCAGCCGAACTCGGTATGATATTAGAAATATCGTATCTCACTTTTTATTATAATACTCTTGCTTGTTGCTCAGATGACTCAGCACTTTCGGCGGATTCAAATATTCCCTCAACAAATCACAAAGCTCGAATGGTTTCAGGACAGGCTATGCGTGCATGGCGACAAATTTGAACTGCCTCAGACCGCCCAACGGTTATATAGCAGAGGCAAAGACACAATTAACACCAGGTAATAAAAAACCACCAAGGCACATGAACAGAGCACCCTCTCAAGAGAAACCCTCACATCGAGTGATCGTGCATGAACATTTCCAAAATTGTAGATTATCAAGCGTGCCATCGCGGCGGCAGCAGTGCATAGACGGCCGATCGGCACAGCCTATTATGGAATAAACCACCATATAAACGATGACCAAGTATTATCGTAGCTTCACACTTTTGAGCCACGTTCATAGCCGGCCTCTATGTACTAGTACTGTAGAGTGCCATACTTAGGTACCGGTATCAGACCGGTAGGTGTCCTGAATCAGCGACCGGCGGCTGGCAACCGCAGACCAAACACCGGAATATAAAAACTAGAAAACCCTTTCTACCGAGTGTATCTCGAACCTCCTCTGCCCTCAGGGATTGCTTCATCATCTTTTTAGTATCTTCAGAGTTGTTTCCTGTGCTGTGGAGTTGGTATGATAACTTAGTTGGAGGTTGCCGCTTCTGGACATCTGATCTCACCCCATGTATAAAACACTATCATACCGGCAGACTACCTATTCACTCCGAGCACAGTACGGTATTGTACAAAATCCGTCTCAGGAAACGAACGCAGGAAAACACCTCGAAGCTCACCACTAGAAGGCATCAGCTACCTATGCCCAAACACGCATCGGCCCCCTCTATCCGCTACAAATGCCACAGTTCTCCCGTGACCGCTATACTAGTACTCTTATATCAGCAAAGAAAACTGCTCCATATCAGCCACCTCCTTCCCCTCCTCCCATCCTTCCCTCCCTTCCAAATGCAGACACCGTTACAAGCATACAGTACTGTAAGCACAAGCCAAACCCGCAGCGGAAACCTCCGCAGAACCGCAGCTACTTTTCCCCTTGCCTAAATGGGCTGGAAAAATTTCAACTCTCAACATTTTTGATTCCCTAGCGAACAGAGAAGAGTAGAGCAAGTTATATTAACAAGAATTCGTAATTAGACTATGCTATGCTATCAACCGTGCCTTCGTCTTGTGGAAAAGGAAACATAAAAAGGAAATAAGAAATGGGAAGATAGGAACAAAAATAATAATTAATTGGTAGTGAAAAGGGGAGGAAAATGATCAGTTTTTAGCTCCAAACTTCTTCGCTCTGGCCTCTGCCTTCGCTCTCTCGACGGGGTCGTCCAAGACACTTTTCCTAGTACCAGGCCCACCACCGCGAACCGCGAGTACGCCATTGTTATTCCCCCTCCTATCATTATTATTCCCTCCCTGACCTCTCCTCCCCCTCCTGCGCTCACGGGTATCATTACCCCCAGCGCTCCTCCCTGCACCACTCTCACGAGGACGTTTCCCACCACGATCACCACCATCGGCCCCCTCACGACCACGCTTTGGCCGCTCCTTCTTATCCGGCAGGGCGGTGTCAAGGCCCTTAACAACAACCACGTCCGCATTCTGGATAGCGCCAAACTTCTTTGCGCGCTCGAGCATCTTCCCGGATTCGGTATCTGGGACACCGAAGCGTTCCGCACGCTTTTTCTTCTTGGCGAGTTCGGCTGCCGCATCTGAGGATTTCAGGCCTGCCGTGAAGGACTTCTCGGGCGCAACCGCGGTGGTGGTAGTGGCGGCGGGGGTGCCTGAAGTTGTGTTGTCATCTGTGACGGTGGAAGGGGAGGAGGGAGATGTGGTTTTTGCCGGGGTGTCGAATAAAGATGCTATTGATTTCTTCTTGGGCTTCGCTGGTTGTGTGGGTGCGGAGGTAGTGGTGCCAGCGACTTCGGTCTTTAGCGCGGAGGTTGTGGTTGGAGGATTTGAAGTGGTGGTAGTAGCAGCAGCTGGCGCAGCAATGCTAGCAGTAGCGGTGGTAGTTGCGGGAATAGTCTCGTCATTGTCCTCCCAGTCAACTTCGTAGTCATCAGCAGTAGGTAGGTGAGCAGTAGCCTTTGATGTTTTAGCCGCTGGAGCAGGTGCAGCGGCGGCGTCGGATGCGACAAGACGCGCGATCAGGTCAGATTTGACACCATTGGTGGGGAGCGAACGCTTCTGAAGGGCATCGCGAAGGTCGGGAACCTTGAGTTTTGAGTAGTCGGTCATAGCCACTATTGATGAATTCGTCTCTGCCGAAAAAAATAAAATGTTATGGTGGGAGGGTGGATGGTGGATGAGTCGCGGTTGATAGAAAATCAGTCTAGGAAGGAAGGTGAGGTGTGATGTGGTTGTGAAAGGAGGCTGGTAGGGGGGGAGCGTCAGGACGCGGCCAAAGTTACGGGTTTGTTTTCCTTAGGACACTGCAATCATTTAGTATACTGATATATACCCTACGCTTTGTTATTCTGAGAACAGCACAAGCCACCACTCCGAAACCATCCCCCCGAACAAAGAAACCAAACGCAGAGAACATTCCCAAAAGGCTAGAAACACCAGATCAGGGAGAAGAAAGAAAGTCTCTCTGTCAACAATACCGGTAGGGCAGTCACATATTAACAAAGTACACAAACCAACCCCGAGAAAGCCCAGTCCCAGCAAACCTTTCATTCATGACTCTTCGCCTCAACCACTTACAACAAAAAAAACCTTCGCAAGTGGGCACTCGCCAAATGATCGCGGCAGGGATCGAACCTGCAATCTCTTGATTCGTAGTCAAGCGCCTTGCCATTGGGCCACGCGACCGATGAGGCTCATCGTCAACCTTGTGCAGATCCTTTATTCGGTCATAATATGTCACTCGATATTGTATTTTTTTTCCCTTCTACATATTCGTGGAAATATTTACTCCTCTGACTAAGCGAATCTGGACTATTGGGGATGCCCGTCTCTCGGTGGCTGATGAGGTATCGGTCATTTAACAGACGATTAACAATCAAGATCATAGGGGAGGGTATCTATCACGCTGTATCTGGGTATCGCAGCCTCTGTTTGCTGGTCCCTCGTTCAGTTGATACCACCGGTGCGCAAGGATGATTCCATCACGCCGCTACTGCCATGCCCCCAAAGGTTCTACCAGGAGACGATCTCAACAGGGTAATACTTCTCCTGAGGGTGTGGTAGAGTACGAACGGGAAATCGCCGTAATGGTATCGGCAGGCGATAAAGGCAGATCCCCACTCCGTGGCCGCTGCGGTTCAGAGGTGGTTTCGAAAGCGCAATGCTAGGCGAGTAGGTTCTACCACGCTCCGCGTCTTCGGAGAATTCTGTCTTTCGAATGCACACTCTCTCCTCAGGCGCCAGTGCTGAAGTTGGCTACTCTCGAGCTCGGTGGAACAATTATTTGATATCATTAGCACCCGTCATTCTGGGGCCAGCACCATCACACCATAAGATCAGATTTCTTCTCTCTTATCTGGAGACAATCAACAAACATTTCGCTCGTAAGTAGAAACGGGTCTCTGGCGGTTTTGAGAGTTCTCATCACAGGAGATGGAAAAGTCTATTAAATCACGTGACGTCACAGGTAGAGCTTGTTACATGAGCACTGGTGGCTCCGGAACTCTAGACTTTACACTGCTTCAATAGAGAGAGAAGTGGCGACTTTTATTATTTTTCGCTGCGCGCCCTAGTCTTACACACCTGCGGTCGTGAAAGGAAAAATTTACGTGCGGCACGGTAGGCTAAAGCGACGCTTGAAGGTATATTTGACATGACACAGGATCAGCTAGGGGGCGATGCCGCTTCCACCTCGAAGTAAGTTTGGTGGTAGACTAGGTGCTGGTGGGAATAGGTGTGAGTGGGGGATCGCCCTAGTGGACCCTGATCAATGTTAGAGAGAATATGCCTCTTAAAGATCTCACAGCCATAGACCTGGGAGAATATCTATTGCCTGCTGTAAACGAGCGGTTCGGGAAGGACCCGCGCCTCCCGTTTCTCTTCGGGGTTTAAGCTTCGAAAAGTTATTCCCCCTTCGACCCTGTCCTCACTCAGAGCTACCCGGGAAATCAATGAAGAAATCTCACAGTGAAAGGGGAAAACGAGGCATTTGTCGACCCGCACCACACGCCCGAGATGGTTGTCGCAATATCCGACCTGTCTGGGGGTTTCTTCGGGTTCAGCCCTATTTCAGCAATCAGGTCCTTTTTGGGAAAAGTTCCGGACCTACGTGACGCCATTGGTAACGAGGCGGATACCAATGGTTTCCTCTCTGGAGACCTCACAAGGCAGCGAGAGCTTCTGGAGATGCTCTTCTGGGACATCTTCTCACAGCCGCGTAGGATGCACGTAGAGCACTATTGCCTCGAATGCATGATAGAAGGGGCAGCACTTGGCAATCAGGGGAAAGTGTAAAACCTCGATCACGTTGTAAAGGAGATCCTCTCTGCGTACCTGGAGATGTAGGCACGTTTTGATGCGGTGTTCCTTACGGACGTGCTACGGCTAAGAAAAGGAGGAAATTGCGGTGCTGGCGGATTGCATCTACGCGTGCCTGGAGGGAGATGCAGTTGAGTGTATGTCATGGAGTGACAATATGGTGAGTTTTCTGCGTACCGGTCATGGTTGTGACGAAATCTGGTAGGTTGGATTGCTTGCAGTTTTGACGAGGGTAATGGCTGGAGGATGTTTGCCGATATGCTCGAATACAAACCTAGTCCTATTGGGAATGTAAGAACTTGAACATAGCCCCTAGAGATCCAGTGAAAAAAGAGGGAAAAATGGCGAAGCTTTATAAATGCAACTTAGGGGGTTTAGCTTACTTAATGTTGTCCAAGGGGAGGGGGAAGCTGTTGAAGGAGGTATATCGGAACCTAGGGTTTTCATTGTAGTCGAAGGCGATATCAAATTGAGTGGTGCTGATAAAAAAATGGAGGAAGTGCTGAAGAGGGTCAGGTTGCTGTTGTGAAGTCAAATGAAGGACACGAAACATCGGGGCAGGTGTTTGGAGTGCGTTTGTGGGAGCTTAGGACGCGTTTGGGTACAACTTAGCGTCGGCTCATTCTTGTGATGCGAACAATTGACCTGCCATACTGTAAATATGATGCTTTCTGATCACACTACGGTTATAATTTCTATATTGCTCTTAAGAAAACTATTGGACTGAACCTTTCGTCACAGCTGATTGCGCAGTCGAAACCCTAGGATGATACCCCAAGAATAAGTATCACTCTTTGCTTGCTCATGAATTATCCCTCCTCTCTATCTACTAAAGCACAGGATACCGCAGCTCTCTCTATTTCTTTCCACGGTATTTCCCGAGCCGGGGATACCGCTATGTTCGCTGGTGCAATACTCGAGTGGATACGGGCATTGGACAACCAGTTGACCCCCGGAGTGCCTTGATATATCTAACTTCGACTTACCAAACAGATAGCTTATCGACAGCTCGGGGCTTTATCACTGTCATACTTAGTTATGATACCATTTCTCTTCTTCCTTGTGAGCCTTAGACTACTGACAAAAGCAATGGATGCCCACATGTTGACTACCAGCATGAATAGTTGTGGGTTTCCGAAAGATTCCTCCACAATCACAACTTAAATGATATACAATGCTGGGCTAAACTGGGGACCAATCCATCAGACCCAGCAAAGATCACTCCCCTCAAGCTTGGGCCTGCGAAAATCATGGCTGAACAACAACAGAGCATGCAGGATATCACACCAAGTGATAAAATATGCACTCGGCAATGTCTAGAACTGCAGTGGGCGCTACGCCTCTCATAGCTTCTCTCACGCCATCACCGTAGTCGCAGGAGGTCGCTAGCAAGCGAGAAAAATAAATAAAAGAGGATGCCCCACATTAACTTCGTGTTTAATGTGAGGTCACCTTATTGCTTCTGGCCTCTGGGACGAACCGGGTGTGCTCTAGAACTACCGGTACCGGATCAAATGGGTAGGTTTTTAGGGGCTTTCTAAATGGTCTGATGAAACGACTGACTTGCAAGGCGATAGCTCTCTGCTCGTCTGGGGCAGGAAGTATCGGAACGCAGGGATTAGAGGAATATATGGCCACTCATCCGTGCATAACCTGCGGGCGCAAAGAAAATTATACCCTCAAATGCGGGCACTTCTTCCCTGGTTAGCCCTCCAAGCCGCCCTAGCCGTTCATCCAACGGATGCTGGTATCCGGCGATGGTTCTCATACCACATCCGGCCCGCTCCCCTGTCTGGCCTTGAAACTTGAGGAGAAGCACCGCAGATGCGGGGACCCCCAACTGCCAAGGTGTGACAAGGGATACTTGTCTGCTGTGTCAGGATGGTGGTGCAGTTTTGGTAGTACACAACAGTATGGCAATTACTACCAATACCGTTTCACAAGCAACATGTGGGAAGTGTCTGGACACGGGGACCAGAAAAATACATGTGGCTACGGTGCTCGAGTACGGTACTTATCCGTGAGTATCTGAGCGCCCTACTAAATCGGTGTAGTACTTGAATATTCGGACACTGTGCGAGTGCTAGTACTTGTACCTTGCTACCTGTACAAGTAACCTGGATAAGAGAAATTTGTCTCTGTGGGTGTCGGTTTCCCACCCTATTTTGAGGCGGACTGGAGAAAGTACCAGAAAAACGGAATAAGCGATAGTCGAAGGGGAAACTTCGACCTCCTAAGAAGGATTTGTCTTACTGGTAAGTGGTTAGTTGCTTGTATGAATTGCACGGAGGGTTTCCCTTTCGGATTCTCTTTTTCGTGGGAGGGAAGAAGTAAGCGGAAATAGGGGGGTATATTTCGCTTGGGCGCGGAAGGACACTTTAATATCTGCCCCCGAGTGTTGATGCTTCTTGCTGGGGCGAGGAGAAAAAGTGTGCCTGTACTAGATCTTCGAGGCTAACTCCAAGCGGTGGAATACCTAACATGGTAGAGATCGTATACCGGTATTCCCAAATCAACGGGGTTCTAAATTTGTGCCTTGAGAGGCAGAATTGGCGGAATGGGGTACCGTATTGGCTCTGATCCAATGGTTAATGCTGCCGGCTTGTTCCTTACATACCGTACCGTTAAACCTCGTCGAATCTGCTATCTCCGCCGGGCGTGTAATCTCCGGATTCGCAGACAAAAGCTCCTGAGAAGGATCAGCACTTGTCTGGCACAGCTTAAAACCGGGCCTCAGCGCGGGTGCTTGTTGGATCTCATTCGCTGGGATTTGCATTGTGCTAACTTGTCAAGCGAAACCTATGCTTGGCAGACGGGCAGATTCCGGCTGATGATCTAATAGTAGATTTTACGAGATCCCACAGTACGGTACGGCACAGGCACTGTGCTGCCAATAATTTTTCAGGGTGATTTAACAGTACTTATTGGTAAACTTCCCCTTTACTACCATGACTGGGGTAGACAGAATACGATGGTGGACTTGGCTTGCTGGCACTTACTGTAACTTGGCATTATTCTTCCATTCGGTAAAACATCCTTCCATGTAATTTGTTGGGCAGGCCAAGAACTTGGCCCATTGCACCCACAGGCAGGCGGTGGGTGCGGGCACTGTACAGTACTCGAGTACGGCATCGTACCGGTATGGTGCTCGGGGCTGATCAGCTCACACAAGAGCAAGTTCTTGCACAGCGTGAGTACCGTACTGTAGCCTCTCATTATATTCGTGTCGATGCGGAATTGTGCTTGCGTCCAGGGGTAACGATTCTCTGAGAGGGAAACGCTGACATTAAGTGATTCGCCTTTTCGAGCTGGTTTTCTGCCTTGTCGGTGTGGGACGAGTTTCGAGAATTGTTGAACGCATGAATATAGTTCTGCGGTATCTGGCGTCTCTCGGAGTCACTCGGCTGTTTCGCCAAGAGTTGCTAATACTGCACGGTGGTTGGGATAGAGTTGGAAGCAATCCCAGGAGATAGGCTCAACAGAGGATTACTTGATCCCAGCATGGTACACCCGAGTACGGTGTTGCTCTGATAGTGCTGGACGCCGAAAAACTGACCCTCTTGCTGGCTATTTCCACTTAGTAATACGGAATAGTACATACAAAAAAAAGTGTCTTGGCATAAGTCTGTATGTGCTTTCACTTTTTCAAAATGCTCCTCTCACCTTTCGCAATCAATACTTATCTTATCGGAATAGATAGAATGAGTTCTAATTAGGAACTTGTTTCCCAAAACTTTGTTGTTGTTGGGCCCCGTTTGTTGGCTGATTTCAAACGCCCAGCACCGTACCATACTAATAGTTTATTCAGCTGTATTTTTGGTTCCTTATTGCTAAAAGCTTTACAAACGAAAGTTGCTGGAATCGCCGATACTGCAGGGAGGAAATTCCAGGATATCAGTCCTAGAACATCTCACTTTTAGGGAACATCCCGGGCAATGATGGCTTGTCCCACCTGCATATCTGGTTTTTAGCCAAGAGACGGGAAGGAAAAAGCACGAGTGCTGTACTGTACTGTAGAGTACTGGCAGAGGTGCTGTACTTGTACTAGCACTGTGCATTTCCTTGTCAAAACTACCGGTACTCTACTGTACTAGTACTCGAGTGCACCCTTAGCCTCCCTCACTCAACGACCGACAGCAAGAAATTTACCAAGCAAACCAACACAGGATTGCTTGAGATAATTACCTCATGCACAGCGCCGAGTTTTTCCCTCGCAAGAAGGCCGATTTCGATTGTTGATCCTAGTTGAGCAGGATAAAGAAGGTGAGATCAATATTGTACCGTATATGGTTTCCCACCCGGTTTTCTTTCTTTCTTTTTTTTTTTGACGATTCGGTAGTGGTTTCTATTACGGGTGAACTACTTGTAAACCGGTACAGTCCTGCCACTACAGGACTAGTGGCACGGTGTGGAAATGTCTTGTCGCAATTTTCCCAGAACTTCTGTTAACTGACCGTATCCAATGAGAGTCCCGACAGTGACGGGGAATAAAATCGCCTAGACCCTATATTACCCACGAGCGGAGGCCGTGTCTAGGAATTGGCGATCTTGCACCTCCAGTCATCATAGCACTCAGGGGGTCAGTAAAAATCGGAAAACTATTCCTGTCGATCCCATACTCGTACAAATCTCTGCGGGGACAAGGGTTATGTTTTTTCATGTTTAATGACCCCACCGAGGACTGCACGCACTCTCAGGCTGAAGCTGGGAAAGCCCTGCGGGATACTTTCGGCTCGGCCAAGCATCCGCTCCAGGATCTGTCGTTCTGAAGAGGCTGGACTTTGCAAAATAGGGGAACAGCGCTGCTCCAACAATCTCTGATGTGTCCAAGCATTTGCGTAGGAATAGTACCGGTATCAGAAATTGTTCCTTTTTGTTGAAAAGTGGAGAGAGTGGCGAACTCGGGTAACCAGGGTGACTTTCTTGGGTCTCGTGCGCTGGTTTAGGGTCCAGGTGGTTCCCGATGGCATAAGGTTGAGCGAGCTGGGGAAGATGACCATGAAAAGGGCTTCCAATGGGATGTTTGGGATATAATTAGGCATATTACCGAACCAGTCGTTGTGGGAGCTCGGATTAAGGGAGGCTGCATGTAAGTGCAGATCACCACGGTTGGCCGATAGATGGGAGTGGTGTGTTTACTGTGATTTTTCAAGGCTGGGCTATTATGTGGTACAATACAAAAGCACTATGCCAAGAGCGATAGTGTTTGCAGGCACAAGTGTCACACGAGAATAGAGTAGTCTGATATTAGACCTTGCAGTTTTCGATTCCTTGAGTACTACCTTGTATTTGGATCCCGTTGGAGATATTGTGAGACTTCGGACGAGAGGATCGAGGGCCATCCAGTCAGGTATCCCAAAAGCTACAACCAATTGCATACGGTAGTAGCCAGGGTTGTTCCTTCCCTACCCATATCAAACCTGCATCATAAGGTAGGTGATACCTTCGCTCCACAGCTGGAAGTCTAGATTTATAGGGAAGTGTTATTAAAGCTTAAATACAGGATCTTGCCTCCCAATTCCTCTCCCCTTCCTTTTCATCACCGACTCACGTTTCCTTCTTTGGTGTGCCTCCTCACCTCCTGTCGTTACGATTAATCATGAATGCACGAAATCTCTTCCTCCTCGCCCTCGCTGGATTCACTGGTGGGGCTCTCTCCCAAAATATAGTGATAGACGACTTCAAAAGTCCCGACGCCAACGCTCGGGGAAACTGGCATGGCTGTGATGCGGGTGCAGGGATCACATGTACGTGGGGCGGTGATGGCCTAACCATCAAATCTTCAGATACCGACTTCTCCTTCTACAGTCAGTTCGACAATGCTGGTTGCCAGGACGTCACATCGTGGGATACCCAGTATGTGCATGTCAAGCACTCCGGCAGCTCAGCTTTCTCCATTGCTATGCAGCAGAACAACCCTGGGTGCAGCGCGGACCAGGCACCCTACCCGGAGACTTGGGATATCGTGTACGCTGCGGATTACACTGATGGGTCGGACATCTACATCCCCGTTTCTCACTTTAACATCAACAAGGGCCGGGCAGTGGGCCTTGCCTTTAAGGCCTTTAGAGATGTTAATGCCGAGACTAAGCTTTCGCTCATTGAAATTGTAACTGCACTTCCCGCAGGGCGCACTGTTCCGGAGAAGAAGCCTACCGGTCCGCTGTACTTTGCTTGTACCAGACCGAACAGTATTGCTTTCGGTATCGACGATGGGTCTCCAGAGTTTGCGCAGGACATTATGAAGATCATTGATGAAGCGGGCATCAAGGTTACCTTCTTCACTGTTGGTAATGCTTTGGACAATCCTGCAGAGAACTTCACAGCAGTTTATAAAGAGGCCGCTGCAAAGGGTCATCAAGTATGTCCCCTCCCCACCTGCCTCTCTCTTCCACCTCTAGCGCAAGATACTTACATCCATCGGCCATCCAGATCGCTCTGCATTCCTACACCCACCCCAAAATCGAAGGTCTTCTAGACGTCAACGCAATCGACGACGAATTCAAAAAAAGCCGGGAGTCTACTCTCCGTAACCTAGGCGTTGATTCAAAGTACCCCCCCTCCCTGATTTCCTCCGCTCCCTCCACATACTAACGTTGCTATGGCACAAAAGATACTTCCGTGCTCCTTACGGCACCGACGGGGCCCTCACCCGCCAACGTTTACAAGCCAACGTCCCAGGGGCAAAGGTCATCAACTGGTCCGTTGACATTCAAGACTGGATCTATGGTGAATCCGACCCAAACAATATGCAAACCGCGGCCGTTAAGGCGGACCTCGCCAAGGGTGGGAACCTATTTGTTGCGCACTACTTGTACGCCTCCACCGTGGCTCAATTCAAAGATTTCATTCAAGCAGCTAAGGACACTAAGAAGACTATCATGAGGATTGATCAATGTTTGTCCCCCCCCCTCTTGAAGCTCTCGTCACGAGGAGTGCTAATGAGTTGAATAGGTCTCGAGGATCCCGAAGCTCCCCCGCTATAAATACTTGGGAAAACTAAAGGGCAAATAGACGAAGGGCAAAAAAGAAGGAGAAAAAAAAAAGTCCTAGTTTAGAGTAATTAGCAAAAAAGATGACTGGTTTTGATTTGGTTGGGTTGGACACGAAATGGCATTGGCACAGAAGTGGGAGGATTTAATGTTAATCCGCCAACAATGGCTTTTCCTTTTCCCTTGTCTACCCTTTGTTTTTGTTGTTTCCCATTGGCTTGTGGTTCTTAATGAAGGAAATTAAGTTATAAGGTGTTTCTCCAAGAAAATTCTTGCTTCAGGCACGCGACATCGTAATGGGTTTTTTTGATGTGATTGGTTATCTGGAGAAAGGGAGGTTGAGATTCAGCACACCAATCAGCCGCTCCGTGATTTCAGCGATACGGTGGTGCTACAACGAGGCTGGTGGTGCCTTACTGGCACTTGGCAAGGTGGTGTGAGTAGAGTGGTTAGACAAAACATTGATACAGTACTCGAGTACGGTACAGTATGCCGGGGACCTATTACTTGTAGTCTTCCTTCCAATCAGAGCTTCCGAATGAAAAAGCCTTATTGCTCGTAAACATCGAACGAAGTAAACAAGCAAAAAAAGAAAAAAAAAAGAACACTCCCCCCAACATCCATCTCCATTCCTCACACTCTTCCCATCCCCTCACACGCAGCAGTTGATTACCATAAACCACCAAATAGTAATTCTTTCACTCATTAAATCCCTACACTACCGCTCGAAAGGTCTCCGTAACCATACCAACCCATTGGTTACGAAAGTCCTTTCAAACGACAGTCTAGTACCATACTTTACAAGAAATATCTCATGGGGATGGATGGATGGATGAGTGGGAACTTAACATACCATAAATTCGACTCAAAACTTTAATCGGAGAACTTGATATATATATAAAGACGGACTGGGTGGGTGAATGTTAGTCCCCCACACAACACATACCATCACCAAGGTGAAGAAGAGCAATGCCGGTACTGGTACTTTTTCAACTACCTTACCTTAAGTTAAGATATAGCAGTAGCTTACAACTTAGCAGGCTACACGGTGGCGGACAGAAGAAGGGCCTACTTTCGCAGAGGAGATTTTCAAGGTCAGAGCCGAATCCTAATGCTCACATGGCTGCGTATCCTCCGGGGGGCGGTGTACTGTACTGTACGGTATTACATACCATTCGTACTGCACTACACTGTGCTATGGGGTAAGGTAAGGTAACCCGGGAGAGAGAGAATTCTCTTACTGTAATTTCTTTCGTTACTGTCTGCTTTTGTTATTAAATTATTAACGGATAGCGATGCCTACCTGTATACGCCATGCTCAGGATTTGAATGAGTGTCATACAGGCTAAGCACTTAGGCTCCTAGTAGTAAATTCCACCGGAAACTGCGGCCCGGCGTGCTGCCTTGATTTGTTCATTGCTGTGCTGTACCAGAGGCGGGCGACTTGATGTAGTATTGTAGTGTAGTGCTACCCAATCCATAATTCCCCCATAAGTTACTGGTATTGGGGTGACATGGCACTGCACTAGACTGGGATCCTGAGCTTCTGCTGCAAGGCTTACCTCTACGAACATGAACAAGAAGGCCTCTACTTCCTCCTCCCATCAGATTAAGTAACGCAGCCCCTACCCTCACCTCTATATCATATCTCGGAATCCCGCCCGCAACACCTCTCAATTATCAAACTATATCGTGGCATTCTCATCATGGCTAGCTAACTAAACTACTGGGTAGCATACATGTGCTCATAACACAAAGGAAAGTTAAGAACGTGTCCTCCTCCAGCTCCTCCAGCTCCTGTTCCCTCCACCCTCAAAGAAACGTTGGGGGAAAAAGATAAAAATAAAAAAAAGCTAATGGGGGAACATAAAGGCATTAAACCATGACTCCAGCATTGCACTCGTAATAGTGACAGAAGAGGAGAGAAGTGAAGTAAGGTGAAGAAAAGTAAAGAAACAAAACCACGACTCCCCTCGCCATTGCAAGAATCCAGAAGAATTACTATATCTTATCTGGCCCAAACCCCGACTTCCTTAGCCTCAATTTCGCCCACCATGATATTCTCCACCCGAACCCTAAGTGTCCTCCGCTCCTTCAAGACTACCTCGCATTCCATCTTGCGCATCATCTCGACTTCCTCCAGCATCCCTCCAGCAAGCAGCACGTAACCTTCCGCAACTCTTTGAACAGTAGTCTTAACTGCATCGTCATCCCCCAACGTTCTAAATAGTTCTCGAACACCCTCGATGCCCTTCACGGCAGATTGCAACTTCCTCTCGACGGTATCGCAATCGTACCGCCAATTCTCGCCAATCCCGTCGACCCACTTTTCCCTGCCGGCGGCAGAAGAATTGTACCCGCTAATCCACTCGCCAAAGGTCGTGGATAGTTTGCGGAACTCACCAGTTTTTAGCGCATCTGTGCGCTTAATGCCTTCAGAGAATGCCTGAACGAACTCTTCCGGTGACTTTATTGTCTGACGGCGCTTCGTTGAGATGGCAGAGCCGGTGTTTACGACAAGGGCCAGAGAGTCGAGGTTTGCGCGGTTCTGTCTTTTAATGCTGGTTTCGCGGACGTCGTAGTGCCTGGCTGAGAGTTGCTCGAAGCGGGATTTTAGGGCCGTGGTTGCCGAGGCTATGAGTTCTTGATATACCTGGCCTGAGGAGGAGTGGAGGGTTAGGAGTTGGAGGAGTTGCGTTTGTTGGTGGATGGTTTGGGTGTCTAGTGGGGGTGGCGGGAGGATTCTTGACCGGGATGGACCAGAGGGTGCAGGTTGGGGGTATTCCTGGTTGAAGGAGCTGAAGGGGGGGCGTTTGCTGTTACCAGCTGGCGGGGTGGTGTTATTCTTCGTTGCTGTTCCGGGACGGGAGTTGCTGCTGGGTGTTATAGATGCGGTGGATACGGTAGAGGCACTTCTTCTATGAGCTTTCACTGGCGGTGCTGGTATGGAACCACTGACTGGTCTGCGAGCTACGGATGCTGTTGCAGAACTGATCGGCTCGGCCCCGAGTTTGAGGAGGGAGCTCGTACTGCTGTTATACGTCGAGTTCGGCCGTAGCCTCCCAGCCTTCGCAGGTCCGTTCGGAGCAGTAGTCGGAGGATCAGCCTTCCCATTACTTGCAATACTAGATTTGTGCGTTCTCAGACTCATTGTCCTCCCCAATAGCCCCTTTGACTCGGCCGGCTTTTTCTCCTTATCCTTGTCCTTCTCCGAGTCCCCTCCCTTCGAGGACCGGAACGTCATGGACATGGCCCTACCAAGCCGACTAGACGACTCGTCCCCCTTCTTTTTCTCTGGAGAATCGGGTTTATTGTGGGAGCGTAAACTCAACATCTTCCCAAGCCCCTTATGCTTTTTCGGTTCATCAGACTTCTTCGACTTGCTTTTGCTCCCAGAGCTCGAGTTGCTGATGTTGCTCCTCATGCTCATGGTTCTCCCGCTGGGCACCGGAGGCGGAGGCATTCTCGAGCTATCCTCGATCACTTCAGGAACGAGGCCCGCGGTCCCACTCCCACTCGCGGTGCTTAACATGCTCACTGGTCGTGGAGGGCTAAGCCGAGGATTCCCAGAGGCCGAGGACGGCATCATCTTCGACTTTGACGAGGAACCCGGACGAGATGTTGGCGGAGAGACTCTTCGGATGGTAGCCGTAGGGGGTGAGGAGTTCCCGGGGTATCTGGGCAGCCGCGATGGTGACGGGACTGGCAGAGGCATGTTGTGAGTATTCAATGGTGTTTACCATGAAAGAGAGGGAATAAGAGAAGCGAGGGGGGAAGGGAATAAATTATGAAGAGAAATAAAAGACCCACTTAACTGCCAGGTCACGGGAGGAAGGATGTTTGTGAAATTCGGTCGAGGAGAGTAATTAAATTTATTGTTATGCGTTCACTGTTTGGTGGATGAGGCTCCGGTCGTTGTTCGGACTACGGGTCTTGGCAACTGTTGCCAGCCCAACCAAGGGCAAGCCTAGGTCATTGGATGTCACTCGCTCACAATTATTCCTGATTGGACAACACTAATTTGTTGGAAATCGTGGATTCTCCGAATCCCACCTGGTGACCTCATACCCACTCAGAGTTTAGAGCCGAGATGAGTCTGGCATTGGACGGATTCTCTTGTGGTATAATATATTTTTAATCCTCCGTTCCTGCAGGAAATAGAAAAGGGCATCCTTCTGTTTTTTGAACTTTCCGATTAAGATATTTTACAACATAATTTGCTCGAACAAAAGGGGGGAATCACCCAAGATAGTGGCTTCTCTGACATATGATACAACTTGAGGGCTGGGCAGGCGTTCAAGGATCCACAACAGCCTTCTACATTCATAGCTAGTCATACTAGCGGTGGTTTGCAAACGGAGAGAGAAAAAGAAAATTCTGTATTGATATCCTTCAGGAAATTTGAATTATAAAACAAAGCATTTCCCTGGTCAAGCCCCATTTTCTGCACGGCTCTAGCAGAACACAGGCCCCAACCCAACCCATTATTTCACGACCTGTCATTCCTAAAACAATCTCCCGGATTTTTTTCCTCTGACCTTGATTACTCCTCAGTCGTGGGCTGCTCCGATGGCTCTGGGATAAGATGCCAGAGGATCCACCCTGCGGTGAGTGTCCCCAGTACAAGGGGGTGAATCATAGTAATCCTGGTAATCTGTGAGAAAAGTCTACGACTAATAGAAGGGAAGGAGAGGAGGAAGGGGGCATGCCCTTTGGATCCAGCAATAAGTCCTGCGGCGATCGGAAAGCCAGAATTCCCTCCAGCGCCAAGCGCTGTGCCGATTCCAATCGCGGAAACGTGCAAATGGCGCGGTAAAAGTATTGTTAACATTCTTAGGACCTGGCTTTGTTAATTAATTCTTCGCGTGCTGTGATAACTAGGATTTAAGTTACCATAGGGTAAAATGGCCCAGAGAAGAAGCCTAGCAGACAAAGACTGAGTGTTGTTAGTACCCCACCTTTAAATAAGGCATACAGGTAAAACTTACGCAACGGAAGATCCAACAAATGTTGGGAGACGCCAGGCCATGATCTCTAGCAATATCGATAGAAGCATGAAGAATGATATGGGGCCTTTACCTTGCCATTTGAGAGGAAGTGCTCCAATAATCCAGGTTAGGACGAAGCGACCCAAGGTGAAGGAGAACCAGTACATTGAATTGACAAGACCGGAGTTGGAGAGGGACCCCCCGCGGGCTTTGGTAAGAAAAGTGACCTGCATAGTTAGAGGGGGATCTAGCCCTTCCAAGGGTGGATACTCACCATCCAACTGCCAAGTGTCGCTTTCATATAAGTCAACATGAGTATATGTTTAGTTGGGCTAATGTGTGTATTCACCTTCAATACCCCAATTGACCGTGACGAGTAGCGCTAGAATCCAAGAAACCTTACTCTGTCAATAACGATATCCTGGAGTATAGCTCGAGGAAAATACCTTGTTCCTCAATATCTCCTTTGCATGGCCCACACCTTGCTTATGCGTGCCGCTGGTGTCTTGAGTATACTTCTTACCATTCTCGTCCCAAAAGGAGATTATAAATCCAATACCGCCAACTACTGCGAGTGCAAACTTCTCCTAGTTAGCAATAGTTTATGATAGGGTCATGGGAACTGACAGGAGCATAATAGAATCGATAGTACGGGATTCCGTGCTGAATAATTGCATTGCCAATCAGTGGAGATATCATACACCCGATGCCAAAGCAGCATTGTAATAACCCTAGGAGTCTGCTGGCGTGACGGAGGCTTCCAACCCAGGAACAGGCGATCGATTCGAGTGCTGCGACACCATATGCTGCCATACATATCATAACCGGAACCGCAGGCCATGGAGGATGTAGAGTTAAGAGCAGATTTCCAAGTCCTAGAAATAAGGCCGCTATAGCGCCGGCACCACGACGCCCGAGTGACAAGTGGAGCAGGTTGCCAGTAGTGGCCGCAACGGTAGAAGCAACAAGGTCACCTATAAATATCTGGGAAACTGTAGCATGTGATAAATTGCGATCTTTTTCATACTGCGGGTTTCTGGTTTAGCTTTGAAGGAATTACGAAGGGAACTATTTACCTGTGGGATTAGGACCTGGAGGATTGCATTAGCTTCATGCGCTTGGGAGGATTGACCAATTGATATGATTGAGAGAGAGATTAACTTACACCATAGGAGGCAAATAATACACCTCCGGAAAGGAATAGGACGAAACATGAGCAGAGCCGGTATTTATTCACCGGGGGGTTGTTCCAACTCTCTTCAGTGAAAGAGCCTTGGTCGTCGGCTTTTTCCTCACAAGCACTTGAAGTCCCATCGTCAAGTCTATAGGTCACTACTTCTTTGATCTCACTAACAAAGCTAGAAGAATGAGTTTTGGAAGCCATAGTTCTGTTCCCACTTGGATAGTATCAGTGGGGGAATTGTTCGAATTTATCTTCAGGTAATTATTATAGAGAACTCAGGCACCTATATTGCGGGAAATGCTGTTCGAGATTAATTGCTAATATTTACTAAAGTTAGCTATAGTCAAGAAATTCGGGGCTCTTAGGAGTTGTGTCGTAGACATGTCTATAGTTTCGGGCATCTGCGGGGGAGGGCATATTTCCGCCTCCATTCTCTCTTCCGGGGGTCGCGAACGGGAGGGATAAGGGCCTAAGGGATTTCAGGCAGGGTTGCCCCTGGGGGGTGTGGTCATCGAGTACCTCCATCGGTCCTTCACGTCGGATTATCGGCTTTGCTGCTGCGGGCAGGGTGGGGATCTCGGTGACCTGAACGGGTTGACCTTCATTGTAGCATAGAAATAGTATGCTATTTGCCAAGAGAGCAAATTTTACAAGTTAGTTCCCGGGAAAATATCGATTAACAGTTTTGCTCATGAAATTAGCAGTAAATAATGTGCCCCAGATTTTCCCGTGCCCGTACCACCCCTACCAAAATCTTGACCTACTTCTAAGCCCCATTATCCCCATAAAATCTTTGGTTATTCCTATTTGTACTCTATCAATGTGTAGAGGATTATCCACTCTACCACCGAATAGAGCCATAATTCTCATAGGAATGGTGGTTGAAAATCCTTTGGCGATTAAAGATAGACAATATTTTCTTGGCAAAGTACACTAGTTACAGGAGTTCCTTACCGCACCTGGAGGTGGCTATACAGAGGGTGAAATCAAAGGAATCAAGGGAATTGTTTTTGGTTCACTTGATTTAATATTGATGGGCTATCTAAGGTACCGGTAGATCCTAACAGGTGGAAATATTTTAGGGGAGGCTGTTTTGGCAAAGGAAAGGCTCAGGGCTGATATAGTGAGGGGCCTCAATCGCGGGAGAAGAGGGGAATTGAGGAAATTCCGACCAAGGTGACTGGATAACTTACCTTAAGCCAGGCGATGTAGAACCACGACCTGGCCCCAATCCCCGATAAGATGGTGGTTTTTGTAGACTCATTCACCAAGCTCTCCAGTGCCGTGGCAGAAAAGCCTGTATCTGTGTCTATCAAGGATGAACATCCGGGCGATATAATGCTAATATATCGTAGCAGGAGAAACTAAGTATAGGATGAAGGGAATTGATTCTCCGAGGACTTCGGGAGAGTATTGACAACCTCCCCTAGCACGGCACTTCGCAAAGGACATTGTATCCCCTAAGTCTCCCTTTTGTCTCCGTATTGATATTATTTTGGGTGTTTTTCATACCCAAAATAAGTGTAGAAATCAGTTGTTGATATGGAACATGCCACGCACAGTAATTCTAACTACTGGTTGCTGGCTTAGTGGTATTCTTTCCAGCACCTAGTTGATTGTTGCAGGACCAAATACTTTGTCATGTTATGATATGTCTTATAAATTTCCTAAGCTCACAGAGTAGTCACGGTGTATCACTCGTTTGCTGGGTTTCTTTGAGTGTATTATATCCTGTAAATTCCGATTCCTTTACCAAAATGTGCCCCTCTTATTCTCTATAGCTTCATGAAAGGGGAGGCTGTTTACGTTTTATTTTTATTGGATTGAAGCTAATTGGCTACTCTGCCGTCTAACCAAGCTATTTTTTGTTTTCTTTGTCGGGTTGTTAACAGGTTTTTAGGTTTTTGACAGGGATCTCTAAGTACTTCGATGAGTGCTCATGCAGAAAGTCTGGCTACTAGGCCGCTCCCCGCTCTGATACCCGCTCCCCTAGGTTTCGTGCGATATCAAGACCGACCACGCCGTCTGCTCGTAATGTGTGGGTTGGGTAAAATTTTTAATAAGCCTAAAGGGCTAAAGGAAATGCTTCCAGGGATGCATGCTCTTCCCTGAGCAAGATATAAAGCCCTTTCAGTACCTGTTATTCCCCTCATAGTATACATGCGGCATCTGTACCTGTGAAAATATGACCGGGGGAAAATAATAATACTTTTTGACTTAATAGGTTGGTCACTTACCATACAAGCACATGGTAGCTCAGTCGAAGATCCAAATCCGTCGAAAAAGCTCTCAACCGGCCCAACCAAACTTACTTAATCCGGCTGTCTGGTAGGCCTTGGAGTGAAAACTTAGCAGGAATATTGTATCTTCCTGGGTGGTTGCCTGTTGAAGGGTTTGGCTGGGTGATAAACTAGATTCCTCTTTTCAATATTCAGCAGCGTAGAATAAAAAGGAACCGAGAGTGATACACTGAATTTCGGAGTTATGATTGGGGGATTTGATCGTTCAAGCAAATCGATCTCCGTGTTTCCGAGTCCCTCTCCCGGCTTCTTCTACTTGACCTGGGCGCAAGTACCGAAAGGTTGTGAGGTGTATTTATGTTGGGGCTAGGTGATAGGATGCAGATATTTTTTTACCACATTCTCGAATGCAGGGATTAGAAAAATGTGTGGTCAATCATCCTTGTGGATTTATGGGCCAACGGGTTTGTACCATTGATGTTTTGCCGGAGTCTGCTGGGGGTGGGGAGACAAAGCTCGGGTTCAGGCATGATACCGTGACGCCAACTCCCGACCGCACGGGTGCCCCGGCGAGGTAGGTAGGCTCAGAAAATGAGGGGGGAATGGGTTCAAAGAGAAGAGGGGACCAGAACTGTTCTTGCTACTCGAATACCGGTACAGTACAGACAAGAGGCACATGTCTTAGGTCATTGGTACAGTACCTGGAAACAGGGGTGTGTTTTGTATGGGATCTTAGATACGCAGGGTTTTTTACTATATCTTTAATTCCGGTTTTCAAATACTTATGGCCTGGAGCAAGTATTCAAGTACCAGTAAACTAACACGAGGATTAAATGGGGGTATGGCCAAGAATCTGTGCGCATCAGTACGCTCAGGTGCTTGTTGCCTATAGCAAACACTGGCAGTTGGTGCAATTCAGAAAGCGAGCAGTTCAATCCCAAAACCACCTCGCCACCCCAAAAATTTGAATAGATGCCCGCGACACGGTATTGGATGATACTAGTTGGGGTATTATTTTAACTTTTCATCTAAGGGAGTAAAAGCAGGGTAGGCAATGGAAGGGTTTTTATTCTGAGTTCTTTTGGGGCAATAGAGGTGTGTTGACAATTGTCAACTGCCGAATACCTGGCCAATTCACTCAGCACACGCAGGCAGTCTCCCCGCAGTAGGAGGACTCCCTTATAGCTTGAGAAAAGTGTCGTAGGCCGTGTAACATTAAAATGTAGTCGTGCGCACTGTGTAGTACTGGGGTAGGGGGTTGGTGGTGGGATAGACTTGGGGTTTGAAGTCTCCGTGCTTATTACTATTAGAAATAAAAAATGATTTAATTTGATAGGTATAGTTCTAGTGGGGTAAAAAGCTTTGGCGTCTCGAACCCCCGCCCATCTCCATCTCCGAGTACAGTACGGACAGCCAACTAGGGTAGGCTCCTCAAGACCTCGGGGGAATTGGTCTGTGACTTCAAGCTAATAGCACGAAGCTCCTGACGATGAGGAGATCTAGCAGGAAGCGATTAAGCTAAAGATATATGTTAATTCTGTTATTGCTCTCTTCACTGTCCCTTTCTTTATTCTTTTCATTCCGCCTGGCTTGCTGCGCGTAGGGGGTTCGGGTAGAAGGAAGAACTATCAGCCCATCTGATTAGATGTTTGGTTTTGACAAGTTGTATCATACATAACATGCCATGGCATAACAGCAACATGAGCGGGCGGTGTCGCTTCTGGTTCTCCATGACGAGCTCTCATGCATCTATTACGCCAACTATCCGATCGGGACACGGGATCTAAGGGGCGGACAAACCGCCGTCTAGCCATTCTCCTCGCCGAGATCTCCGATATGGTATCCTACGTTCCAATTCGGACATACTTTTCGGGAGTACACTGGCAAGTAGGGCGCTTGCAAGCATCTTCGAATTATAGCAGTTAGAGGAATTGCTCTACTCTCCGGTAAGAGATCTGGATGATGAATCTATAAGAAGCCGGGCTTTGGGGGCCCCACAAGGTGGTAGTTTTGACCTCAATTGCAGGAGAGACACCAGGCGCAAACTGCCTTGCAACTCTATCGCTTAGGGGTAGTGGTTATGTGAAGGTATCGCTCGGATGGAGACCTCATTCTGGGCGATAGGACTGGGTTGACTCCATTGATCTACGAATTAAGGATGGGTCTGTGTGGATGGCCGAGGTGCTGCTGGAGCACCTTGGCATCGGTGTCGGCTCTGGGGGACTGGTATGCTGGCAAGTGGTACTGTGCAGGTTAGGAGCGATACGGTGCTCAGGAGACTAGGGGGTCCAGAGCCCTTGGAATATGGAGGTATATATCGTTAGCTTCGGAGCCAAGTCTCTTGTATCGCAGATCTGCTGACGAGAGCCTGGTGATAGTCTGCATATTAGGAAAATATTGTCCGCCTTCACCCTCCAAAGGGTTTTCAGCCCTCACTCCTATGAGAATTATGGCTCTATTAGGTGATAAAGTGGGTGACCTTATACACATTAATGGGTAGAAAAGAGGAACTTCTCAAGTCTTTGAGTTTCGAAGTGGGTCGGAATTTTGACAGGAACAGGGGAATGTTTGGGACGTTCTGGTTGCTGTAGATTTCCTTTGTAAAAGATTATTAACAGATATTTGTGGTGCTTGTAAAATGGAGGCCCTGTGCAAATTAACATACTCTTTGTGCGAGTAGGCTAGAGTGAATGTCCGACAGAGGTCCCCACCATACCGGCACTCGAGCACTAGAGCATTGCACTCGTACTCGGGGGTAGGCAAAAGTCGGGCGCACCCCATATACGGTAACTAGGGTTTTTCCCCATACAAACGCGCTTTGTGGCTTTTTTTGTAAGGGCAGCAAAAGTCGGGCGCACCCCCCAGAATAGGAAATAACCCCAGACATTTCGTGGCACCGCGGCAGACTTACGAGTGCCATGGGGGGTGTTTTCGTACAAGACAGGGGTGGTTTACCACCAAAATGATCCCTGTCCTGTACGAAAATATATTTTTATTTTTATTTTTAATAAACCTTTTTCTCGTGGGGCGCCCCATGCTACGGTGGGGCATATGGCCCTAATCACTAGCCTACATGACCCAACATGTGCAAACCAAACAACCCAAAACCCACAATAGAGGACCACAAGTAAACCCCAACAACTAATGTAACAACTAAACCACCTGATCCTATCTCCTTACAGCCAACTGCACCCCAAGTGAGTTACCATAAGGTCCGATAAAGCTGCACTATTAGTAAATTAACATTAACAAGACAACCTATGACTTTCTAAACTTCCTCAAGATTTAGGAGGCAGGATCTATAGAAACGGTCGAGAGGCCCACAAAATCCCTACCCTAACCTAAACCCTTCACACCTGACAATGCGGCCGATACTGGCAATCATCCATGTCAATCAAGGTCGACCTGTACCTCCTCCACACAGGCCCTGCAGACCAATTTTCACAGTTTCAGGCAACTGGCCTTGATGTCAAATAACAGAAATATCCTGGGGTTGCCACACCTTTTCCTCTTCCACTCCCTTCATATTCAAACTCCCGGCCTCTTTGTCCAGCCTCTTTCCCTAATCGGACCTCTACTAAACCCAGGACCAACATGTTCCCTAGGTCGAGTCGGCACCCTAGATGCCACCCTACAATCTGTCTCCACTGACCCTCTCGGACTCAACAGCACTTTCACAACCGCCAAATCCTCAGTCACCTTCAGACTCCTACTATCCTCATTGAACCTCCTCTTCTTAACACCTCCCAGCAGCCTCACCAATGCTACCAAACCCTTCTCTTCCTCTACATCCTCAACCGACACCGCTACAACAGTACCAGCCATATCTGACACCACCACATTCTCATCTCCAATTACCACAATGTGACTCACCATCATGGGGTCTAGGACCCCAGCCTCCTCTTCCTCATCAGTCACACCCTGTAACGACCCTACCATAGGTAGCTAGAATAACTGCCACCTTAGCCCAAATGGTATACCGAGTGGTAACCAGAGGTAGTATGGTCTCGTATACAAATAGCTTGTTAACCTAGGACAAAGTCTAGGGAATGGTTGAGTAGCCTTGGGTACTCTATTAGGCAGGGTAACCTTTCGAGAGAACATTCACATAAGGTCAAGAGAATTATGGGAATGTTACGCAGACCTCCGAGATGACTTTTGTGGTCAACTGGAGGACTTCCGGAGTGGTTAATGGTATAAGAGGGCAAAGTTACCCTACCTTGGGAATTTGGTCATTATGCCCATGGACCCCAGTTACCCTACTGAGGTGTTCAAGTTACCCTACCTTCACCGGCAAAGTCATCCTGGAACTTAGAGGTCGATTGCCTCACATTCTTTGGGCTGTTAGATGTTCTTGGGCGTACACGCATCTGCGCGGGAGGCCCCACGCCTGTGTAAGGGTGGCCCGCACATACTATTGGACTTGGGCGGGTTTAGCTAACACCCCCCTCTGGCCCCAGCGTTGGGACGGCGCGTCATAGACAGATGGCTGCATAGTTGCTCGTTTGCTAGTAAAAAGAGGTCATTGGAGCGGCTGCCGTAACACCGTATACGTCGTTGCCGTCCGTCCGACTGAATGTCATTCGCAGGATATATAAGGGGAGTATGGATAACCGCCAAAATAGGGGTCGCCCATATATGGTCTCTTGGGCACCAAGGAGTCTATTCTAACCTATGGGTAGTAGGGTAGTCTTCCTAGTGGTACTCAGGTAGTCTCAGAAGGCCACGGTGCTTTCGAGACAAATACCTCAGTAACCAGCCCGGACCTTCTCCCCTTGATTTGTAGCATTACTATGGGTTGTTATTGGACTCTAGAGGTATGAGTCTTATCATGGGAGAGTATGTCCCGAGAGGATGGCTATGGGTAGCGCCCACTTAGCCAACCATCGGCTACATCTCACAAGGGGAGCTTGCATATCAATTTATCACATTGGATAGTCGCGTAGATTAAATGATGGACTGCATAGCTTGTATAGACGAAACTACCACTGGGCCAGTGAGTCCACCACCTAGGTATTGACTCCGGTTGTTGTCATAACAGTTA
>Ga0307509_10001942_pt1 | contig 34121 bp, 30 predicted proteins | sample 10_EM_MG_FD_202245 | JGI IMG/M metagenome (GOLD analysis project Ga0307509, IMG submission 202245) | Populus trichocarpa ectomycorrhiza microbial communities from riparian zone in the Pacific Northwest, United States - 10_EM | ecosystem: Host-associated > Plants > Roots > Unclassified | place...
ATTTCGCCATAGTTAGAATGTAAGACAGCCACGCCTCCGACCAATATACAGACGCTTCTCTCTTAACTTCTTTGTCTTTCTCCACCTAGCCAGCGCTTTCGTCCCCCATCCAGAACTCATAACAATACGTGGATGGCCAGCTCGCCATGTTCACCTCCTCGCCGCAAAATATTTTTGGCTACCGGTACTCAAGCAGACTGCTCGAGTAGGTTACGAAGAGTAGTCCCTTTATTACCGTAGAATCTCATGAAAGTCGGAATGCCGCTAGTGAGGATTTTCTTGAGCATGCCCAATCGCCGCTCTCTATATTTAAACTGTGGAGAGTTGGAGTTCTTCCTGCCCTCTGGTTGGCTCAGTTGCCTGGGTTTCACTTTAGTTCTCTCTGGGGCAATTCGGGCTTCCAGCGGATTCTGCGGTATCCTTGCGTGTGTGCCAAGGAAACCATGACCCCACTCCCGCTTCCGATGCCCCAAGGCCTGGTCGCGATTAATACACCAGCCACAGCCACAGCCAGCACTTGGTTCTGGGTTGTCTCAATCCCTGCGCTAAATGGGGTCTTAGTCAGTTAGAACTCATTATTGGTCCTGCGCCAGGAAGAAATCCGATCTGGCTCTTCGATGCCCTCCCCAAATATTAAGGTTCTCCATCAATCAGTTAGCCGCCTGTTCCAGTCGTTCCCCGGTTGAAGGCAGAATTGCGGCTTCACTTATCTAAAGGACATGAGTCTAACTCCCGTGAAACGTTACTTTGTCAAAAGTCTTATAGTAAGCCTTACTTTATTTTAATCTCCTAGCGGGAAAAAGAGCTCTACCGGATTGTACAGTACCATCTTGGCGACAAAAATTCGCAGCCCCAGTTTTCACCAAAAATGGGCGTTTTCACCTCATAAAACCACAGCCTTGCCGCCCTGCAAAAAAATGTTAAAATTCTCCAGAATCCTTAAAGCCATCTAGATATTATAATTTATATGTGATAAACTCTCTTAGTTAATTCTCGTTGCACAATACCAGAAATAGTGACAGTTGGCACCTGGTACTTCTGATTTTGTATGAAATACCCACATAGAAAAAGTACATTGCAACAAAATCGAATGCCAACCCCAAACTCGCAACCCTCACGGCAGGATGGGGGATTCTCATAATTTATGTCGGGCTATAGGTTGATCTTATTAGTTTATATTACTTTTGGGTGAGTTGGGAGCATTTAAGATCAGGGACTTTCGGCGTAAAATGTGATCACAGTGAACAGGTCCACAGGTCGGTACGGGAGGACCGGGCGCTCCACGAACTCCTTGCAATTGTCTCCGGAGGTATGGCATAGGAGCATAGCACCACGTTATAAAATTTTGAAGGAAACGATCAGTGCGGACGAGAGAAATTATTTTATTTTTACCGGTGATAAATGGATTGGGCGAATAAATTTATGATATAATACACCCAACCAATGTCTATCTGCCTGCAACTCTTCCAACCCCAGTCCCTCAGAGTAGAAATATAAATTCTATATCCACCGCCCCGTCCTTCCCCTATATATCCTCCGATTCTAGTGCTTGCGTTGTTTCCTTAGTCAGCTCTGTGTTCGGTTTGAGTTCGGTCGGCGATGTCAACTTCCTCAAGCGTTTGTCTTCTGGTTAGCATTAGGATGGTTGTTAGGATACCGGCCGGGATTGGTAATTGGCATAGCAGCCAGGTCCTGCCGTGCATGAACGTTTCGCCTAATTTTTGGATCTCGCACTAAGCTGGCAGGTGCCCTATTTTGGTTTCGGCGGGCTGTTCTCGGGGGAGCATGAGGTTTCGTTCTCTGAGTTGTCCAAATTGGTCGGGCCGAACCTCTTCTAGTGGGTTGTGTGTGTTCACCGGCGGGCATTTCTTGACGTAGTTTCATCAATGATGGAGGTGTGGGCTTTGTGGGTTGTCTTTGGGATGTACTCTGTTGGGTTGTTTGTCTCGGGGATGGATAGAGGGCGATTTCCACTGCAAGGGTCTGGCTTTCGGTGATTGCTTGCGCATGGTCTAGTATTTAGCGCTCAATTCATGTTAGTGACAAGTTTCGTAAGTAAGGTGAGCGTAGTGTTCTGGGTCCTACTTTGGTGGCATATTTGTGGAGTGTTGCCGGCTTGTTTTTTTCTCATTCGGTTGGGGCTCTTGGAATGAGTTGACCGGAAATTGTGAGACACAATTTCTGATTTCCGGGACCCCGTCTGGACTACTAAGCTCTCTGTCGGGGCTGTATCTGAAAGCGTCATCACTGAAGCATCAAATGAACTTTGTGCGATAGGAAGGTCACCACCGATTTTCGATCCCGTGTCCACCCAAAAATCTGCACGCCCAGGGATGCACTTTGTGCCCCCTTCTGTGATTGAGCCTCTTTCACTTTTTTTCCTCGGTTCGTTATATGTGGCTACTCTGTTTTTGCGCTTCTTGCTTAGCATGCTCCCGTCGCGACCTTGTGTCCTCTCATCTGTGGCACCTCCGCTCTCTTCATTGTCACTCTTAAGGCTCGTTAGCCACGAATTCTCCAGCGCATCCGTAGCGGTAGGGCGATCCTCAGGTCGTATCATGAGCATGGACTTTAGTAACGAAATTCCCACATCGTCTATTGGGGGCAATAGAGCTTTTAATTCATCTTCGGGAAACAGTCTTTTTCCGAAGTAGTACCGGGATACTTGAGCCTCCGAGCGGAATAGCCTTGTCCCTACAAGTAACTCATATATCACACATCCGAGTGACCAAATGTCAACAGAATTCGTGTAGTTCGAGGTTTCGCTATTGGAGTCTAAGCCTTGGACCTCGGGAGCGCTGTACACTTGAGTCGACACCTGGGTGTGAAAGGTTGTGGCAGCTTCGGCCGGGATCCACTTCGACACTCCGAAATCACCCAGTTTAACCGAGACGGGAGACATGGAAACCACAAAAATATTCTATGCATTCGTCAGTGTTCGGCATTGCGACATAACCAAACGAGATATTTGCCGGTGGAAACCGTACTGCGGGCTTTAGATCCCGATGGGCTATCCCTTGTTGATGCATCACAAGGAGACCTTCGAGTATCTGCTTGGAAATATTTTGAACGGTTTCTTTTGACAACGGTGTACCGATGTGCATGGTAAGGTCGCCTTCCTCGAGATATTCCATCGCAATATACAGAGTCTCGGGCTCCTCGAACCATCCAAGGAACTCCACAAATAATGAAGGGTGCTAGAAAAACTAACAGTCAGACAACAACCAGAGCATTCCGTATGGTGGTAGACTACCAGTTGAATGAATTCCTTCGGAGGTGGAACACAAACCTTTGCCAATATGGCCATCACAAGGAGCTCCCTTGAATAATGGATCTTGGGGTGTAGTCTCTTATCAATCGTTTTAACAGCGCGATAGTGACCTGTGGATTCCTCGACCTGTTTATTGACAACACCGAAACCTCCTCTTCCAAGCTCCCCACAGTTTCTCCAATCCTCCTTCACTTCCTCATTTCTTCTTTTCGCTTTTGCTATATATCTCGTGTGTCTGATGTGATCCTGAAAGAATTCTGTTTCTAGTTTATACCATACAATCAAATCCGATCGAGTCTCGTCCATATCCTATGTTTAGGGCTTTTTCGATCCCGAACTTTGAATTAGATGAGAGATGGGTAAATATTTGTGAAGAGTTGTGAAGCCGAAAAAATCCCAAGTTAACTGATCTCCCTAGTGGGGGATTTCTCGCAGTTATAATATTTATATTGCCCTCCAGCGCTTTTTTGGTAGAGCTTTGCAGTGTTGCTCCGCTTCACCCAGTGGATTGGGGTGGTGTGTGTGCGCGTGTGCGCGTGTGCGGTTACACATTGAAACTTCGGCCCACACTGGCAGTGCACCTCATGTTCCCTGCAACTCGACCCCCCACTGTACCCACACACCAATGGAGGCAGGGAGATATTGCCACAGGCTCAGGAGATGGGAGGCCTTCACAGCGTTTGGTTGGGCACTTGTGATAGTTCCGGACATGTAAAACAGACCCTTTAGTTCACTTTTTGGCAGATATGACCAGGGATTTCTCTTTCTCAGCGGTATGATGCAGGTGTATTCCTCGGCAATCCTTGGCGTCCCAAGGCGTTTCGTACATGGGATATCACTCATATAGCCTATCTATGTAGATTCTTGGCTGTTCACTTGTTTTCCTCTCATACAAAACCCCCACTACTTTGGAACTAAGGCTCAGCTTCTCCTTCTACTTAATCAGTAAAAGAAATCCATAGTTCTGTTTCTGAGCACTTCCTCCTCATTTATATGCTCTTATTTTCTTCATTACATGAATCTTGTGTTGTTGTCGTTCATCTTTTGTTCTCTTCTTGAGTCGATACCTAGAGGGTCGATTACACGCGGCCGGAACTGCAGTGACTTGGAGTGATAAACAGGGGGCGAGTAGTCGAGTATGGTGCCGGCACCTTATCCCCTCGGCCACTGAGACATTCCAGTCCCATTTGAAACGTTGAACACCAGCCTACTCGGATAATAGTGAATGGAAAAACCCCTTGCCTCTGAAGTGGTGTAGTGCTCAGAACATCGCAAAATCCGTACTGTTCAGCACTGCCACGATGGAAATGAGAGCGGCCGCGTCGATTGGCTCCCAATTACGCAAATAGGCTAGTGTTCAACACTCTAAGCTGGGCTGAACGTCTCATAGCCTATCATAGCACCCGGAGTTGAATACTAGTCCTAATATAGTAAGTGACCTCACTACTTTAGGTAATATATTTCATGTTACTAAGCCAAAGCTTTTTCTCTCCATATAGTTGCTCGCCAAGTCTATACAAATTTTGTTTCGCCCCCAAGAGCAATTATAGCAAGAACTAGTCACCTAGAATCAAATCTGCTCTATTAATGTGTTCTTTAGATGATTTAGTAGAACCTATAGAAGGAATATGTAAAATAGTAGTATGTGATGCTGTTGCTATTCACTGATATGTTTGGAAATTTTGGTTGTCATGAGGTTAATTCTGAGGTGCCGGCACCATAATGTAAAAACTTTTGCGTTTTGCCATCTGAGGATCCTTGTAAATAGAGTGCTCAGCTTAAGATAGGTTTAGTTTGGCAAGTTGAGAAGATCAAAAAGGCCAAAGAACCCAGGCTATACCATGTCAAGAAAACACCAATCCTGCTAGGAAACTTTGTCTCTAAATCCGGAGATCAGCGACCTAACGGAGACGGGCCAATCGCTAAAGTTTTACCGTACTCGAGCATCCTCTTCACAATTTACCTCACTAGTACTCAAGCAGAGGGCTGGAAAGATAATGCTTGATGAGAAATGGGAGTAGGGGTAAGTGAAGAGTTGAGAATTTAGTGGGAGGAATTCCAAGTTGACTTAGCGCTGTGGTGGGGAGAATTTCCCAAACAGTTCTAATATTTATATTGCGTAATGGCGGCCCGGAACTTCAGGGAGTGGTGGGCCTGGGGGGGTAGTCTTGCGTCTGTGAGAGCGGTAAGTACAGTTTTCTGGGGTCAACCGTTTTCTACGTGCCAAAAGCCACCTTCTGGGTGTCAGAAACCGTTTTTTGCGCCTCCCCGTTTTCACCGCATGCTTGTTTTTCCTGGTAAACTTAAGACCTCCTCAGCTGGGGCTTCAGCTCTGGTATTAGTAGTGACCTCCGATACTACCTAAGTGAAAGTATGTCCGTCACCCTTGCGCAAGCTCCAATCATCCCAGCTTTGACACGAGCAGAGTAAATTTAGCTACACTGGGTTACAAAAAGTAGTCCCCTGGTTATTAGTGCCGTAGTGGGTATGCCAAGGAGACAATGATACCCCTCTCGCTTCCGCTACGATAAAGCCTCGTCGTGGTTAGGGAGAGTCAATACACCAACCACAGCCACAGCCACAGCCGGCACTGATTCTCGGTTGTCCCAATCCCTGTGCTAAAGACCTCCTTAGTCAGCTAGAACTCGTTACACATCCTGACCCGAACAGAAGGCTAATCTGTGCGGTCTCCATGGTCGCCCTCCACAAATTCTGACCAGTTAAACTGGAACCCTTCTCAAGCTGTTGTAGTCTCCAGGAGGGGTGACGAATACCGACGGGCTACAAGCAGTAGGATTTAGCAAACAAAAAGAGAGTTCAGTACAAGAGGTTAACTATAACTATTCCCGATCTCAATTCGTCGGCAGCTAGTATCTCCTTCCCTAATTGAGGGTAGAATTCTGGCTTCATTTAGAGGGCTTTTCTACTTAACCAAAGATATAGCTCCCGTGAGGGGTTACATTGTGAAGAGCCTTATGGTAGGCCACACTTTATTTTAATCTCCTATCGGGAAAGTGAACTCTGCCGGATTGCACCACCTTGGGAACAAGAGTCTCCAGAGTCTTTAGAGCCCCCCAGGTGTTATCCTTTATATGTGGCAAGCTATCTTAGTTAACGCTCATTGCGCAATACCAGGAATATTGATAGTGGGTACGTGGTGCTTCTAGTTGTGTATGAAGTTCTAGGTAGAACCTACGAGAATTTTCCCATTCTGCAATGAGGATTGAGAGCTTAGAGTTGGGATTGGATTTTGTTGCAATGTGCTTTTTATATATGGGAAATTTTAGACAATCGCCTATGCTATAGATTGATCTTATTAATTTATATTATTTTGTGGTTGGGGGTGTTTAAAATTGGCGGTTTCGGGGGGCAAAATGAGGGCACCAATTTTGTGGCCAGGACCACATAGTGCCGGTGCTCGGGTCGGTACAAAAAAACCAACCGGTCTACAAACTCCCGGCGAATATCTCTAGAGGTATTGCATAGGAGTATAGTACCTTGGTATAAGATTTTGAGCGAAAAGATCGGTGCAGGCGAGAGAAATTATTTTCTTTTGACTGGTGATAAAGGCATCGGATGGATTTGGTGAATAAATTTTTGATAAGCTTAGCCAATGTCTATCTACCGGCAACTCTTCCAACCCCAGCCTCTCGTGGTAGAAATATAAATTCCATAGCCGAAATCTAAACATACGGCATAAGTCATACAATCCCAACCAAAGCTCCAAAATTAAGACCCTGCTAAAACAATCAGCTTACCATTCCCGATGGGTAGCCTATTGCTCTACCCCACTATATATCCTCCACTTCTAGTGCTTTCATCGCTTCCTTAGTCTTGTCTGTGTTCGGCCGCTGACTGTTGGGATTTCGTCGGCGATGGCGACTTCCTCCAGCGTTTGGGTTGCGGTCGGCGTTCGGATGATGGTTAGTATTCCGGCCGGAATTCTGAATTTGCGTGGCAGCTGGGTCCTCCCGCGCATTAACGTTTCGTCTAATGTTTGGATCTAGAACTAAACCGGCAGTTGCGCTGTCTTGGTTTCGGCGGTCTGCCACTGGTGGAGCACGAGCCTTTGTTCTCTGAATTGCTCGAACTGGTGGGGCTGAATCTCTTCTTCGGGGTTGTGTAGGTTTACCGGTGGGTAATCCCTGACGCAGTTTCATCAATGATGGAGGCGTGGGTTTTGTGCGTTTTCTTTGAGATGTGTTCGGCGGGGCAGCTTGTTTCCGAGGTGGATTGAGCACAATTTCCACGGTAAGGGTCTGGCCTTGGGGGATTGCTTGCGCGTGGTCTAGGATTCAGTACTCAATTCCCGTTAGTGACAAGTTCTCTAAGTCATGAGTGCGGTGTTCTAGGTCCTACTTGGGTGGCATGTTTGTGGAGTGCTGCGGATATGTTTTTTTCCCACTAGCTTGGGGCTCTTGGAATGAGTTTCCTGGATATTATGAGACACAAATTCCGATTTCCGGGGCCCCGTCTGGACCGCCGGGCTCCCAGTTGGGGCTGTATCTGATAGCGTCATCATTGAAGAATCAAATGAACTTTCCGCGACAGTAAGGTTACCACCCACTTTCGATCCCATATTGGCGCCTGAATCTGCACCCCCGGGGATGCACCTTGTGCCCTCCTGTGTAATCGGGCCCCGTTCACTTTTTTTCTTCGGTTGGTTATATGCAGCCTGTCTATTCTTGCGCTTCCTGCTCGGGGTGCTCCGGTCGCGACCTCGCGCCCCCTCATGTTTGTCACTTCCACTTGCTCCGTTGTTACTCTTAAGGCGCGCTAGCCACTGATTCCTTAGCGCGCCTGCAGCGGGAGGGCGATCCCCGGGCTGTATTGCGAGCATGGCTTTTAGTAACGAAATTCCGGAGTCTTCTGTCGGGGGCGATAGCACCCTTAGCCTCTCTTCCGGGAAGGGCCATGTCCCGTAGAAGTAGCGGCATAATTGAAACTCCGAGCCGAATAATTTGGCTCCTGCGAGTAGCTCATATATCACACATCCGAGTGACTAGATATCAACAGAATTCGTGTAGTTCGAGGTTTCACTATTGGGGTCCAATCCTAGAACCTCGGGAGCGCTGTACACAGGAGTTGACACCTGGGTGTGTAAGGTTGTGGTCGCTTCAGCCAGGATCCGCTTCGACACTCCGAAATCGCCCAGTTTAACCCACACGGGAGACATGGAAACTACGAAAATATTCTATGCATTCATCAGTGCTCCACCATGCGAAATGTTCAAGCGAGGTTTTTGGTGGTGAGGGCCATACCGCAGGCTTTAGATCCCGATGGGCTATCCCCTGTTGATGCATCACTTGGAGACCTTCGAGTATCTGCTTAGAGATGTTTTGAACGGTTTCTTGTGATAGCGGTGTACCGCTGTACTTGGTAAGGTCGCCTTCCTCAAGATATTCCATTGCAATATATAGAGTCTCGGGCTTCTCGAACCATCCAAGGAACTCTACGAATAATGATGGACGATAAAAGAATAGACCGTTAGACAACAAGAGTATCTTGTATGAGTGGTAGATTGCCAGTGGAGTGGAGTGAGTTCCCCCGGAGATGAGAACACGAACCTTTGCTAATATGGCCATCACAAGAAGCTCCCTCGAATAATGGATCTTGGGGTGTAGTCTCTTATCAATCGTCTTAACCGCGCGATAGTGACCTGTAGTTTCCTGGACCTGTTTATGGACAACCCCGAAACCTCCTCTTCCAAGTTCCCCACAATTTCTCCAATCCTCCTTCGCTTCTTCGTTCCTACGTTTCGCTTTCGCTATATATCTCGTGTGTCTGACATGATCCGGAAAGAATTCTGTTTCGAGTTTATACCATATAATCAAATCCGATTGTGTCTCGTCCATATCTCGTGTTTGGAGCTTTTGGGAGCCTGAACTCTGAATTAGCCGAGAAAGTGGAAATCAGGGCTGAAATGACCGTGGCTAATAAGAAATGGGTAAAGATTTGTAAAGAGTTGCGAAGCGGAAAAAAAAATTCCAAGTTAACTGATCTCCCTGGTGGGGGATTTCTCGCAGTTATAATATTTATATTGCCCTCCAGTGCTTTAGAGCCTCGAGGTGTCGGTAGACTGGGCCAAGCGCCTTGCTCTGGAGGTCGCCGAAGACAAGTTTAGTTTGCCAAGCTGATAAGATCAAGCAAAGGCGCACTGGGGCTATACCATCTCAAGAAAACACTAATCCTTCTCAGGAAAATTTGTCTCTAAATCCGGAAATCAGGGACCTAACCGAGACGGGCGAATCGCAATTGTTTTTTACCGTACTCGCCCATCGTAGTTGTCCTCGGGGGGCGGAATCGAATCCGTGAACACTGGGGTGGTAGTGATTGGCAACGAGCTCAAGAACGAGGGGTTCAAGCCCAGCCAGTTAGAAACTTGGAAGATCAAAATTCACCCATTATTGTCTCACGGAATTTATTCTCTTTTAACATACATATATCTTCGTCGCCTTTTGCTCTCGCCCCATCTCCTTCAACAATCTCCTACCACTGCATGCGCATATGGCCTATAAATCTCATATCCACCCCTCCAAAATGCTGTTCACGGACCAACCCTGGCATCCGAGTACTAGTAATCTACACCACTAGCAGAGAATTGGAATGGAAACCAGTGAACCATTTCGTTCCCACCCACTCTCCCATCCATACACTTTTCATCCATTCACTTTTCATCCATTCACTTTTCATCCATTCGCTTTTCATTCATTCACTTTTCATCCATTCACTTTTCATTCTTTCATTTCTCAACAACCATGTTTTCCTGCTCACTTCTTGTTTCACCCTCTCGACGTTTATTCTTTCTTACTACCTTCTCTGCTTCAGCTATCGACACCTATTTTCTCCACCACTTCTTTTCCCGCACTCTCGCCAACTATTCTTTCTCAATCTGTGCTTTTTCCGCCCTCTTGACTATTAGTCTTTCTTACTCGCTGCTTTGCTCATTTTCTCGACAACTATTTTCTTAGCCTTTCCTTTTTCTGCCCTCTCAACAACTATTCTTTCTCTCCATCTGCTTTTTCTGACAATAATTATTCTTTGTTACTTGCTGCTCTGTTCAAATTACCCATAACCACTCTCTCATCCTCCGCTTTTTCCACCTTCTCGACAATTATTCTTTCCCACCCGCTGCTTTGAAGTGGGGCTATTCCTACTTTTCTTTTATCTAAGTCTATTAGAGTGAGATGTGATGAGCAGGCTGAGCAACAGAGTACTCGGACTGGTATCCCATAACCTGTCGAGACATTACACACTTTCAGCGGGCCCGTTTTTTCCCGCTTGCATTTGAGTCTGAAAGATGATAGGCACAGGCGCAAGTATGCTGTACATAGGCAAGTTCCCAGGCAACACCAACCGTAAATTGAGTTAGCTTCGGAGTGCCACACTTGGGGAGGGTATTCTTGTACCGTACTATTATTTCTTGATGACAGTACTTGCATCTCTCTTAGTATTGAGCGAATCTATTTTGTGGCACGTGTAGAGCAGTACTTGAAACCCTTCTCGGCCTGTCCACCATTTTTCGAACCCGAATTCGAACTGAAAACAGGAATCTGCGGAAATGGTCCTGTAGTTGGCGTACCGTAAAAACTCTTGAAATCTGCCATTAGATTATCAGCCATGATCGGCGCGTTAGCCCGGGATAGGTTTAGTCCGATAAGTTAATGGAATTGCGAATACACGTTAGCGAGATTCAAGTTGTCCGGTGAGCCGGTCTTCTACTGTGCTGGGAAAATACAAATCCCCCTCCGAATGCCTTGGCTCAGGATCCAAAGATCAGAGAGCTGCCCGAAGTGGCGGATTTCAAGAGTTTTTACGGTAGGTCACAAAATCTTGTCCTCAGGCTATTCGTATGCCAAGGAAATTATGACAACCCCCCCCTCCTGCATCTCTTTCAACTTCCACTAAACCTAGCCGGGGCCAGGACTGTTTAATACCGTAAGAACTCGAATAATTGGACCTGGCGCTAAGACGTCCGAAATTCCCTCTCTTGGATAGGGGGTCGAGCGCACAGCGAAAACTGACCCCCTCAACCCGAGCTTAAGACAAAATAAAAAGAAAAAAGAGCCAGACCTTACCAGCAAAGGCAACTCCAACGTCCTAGCGTGGGGTCCGATTATTCGAGTTCTTACGGTACACCAACCCTGGTCACAGTGAATGTTGATTCTGGACAGTACCAATCCCTGTGTGCCAAACGATGCCTTAGTCAGCTCGAACCTGTTATCGGCCCTACAGTGACCAGGAAAACGGCGAATCTGGGGTCTTTCCGCGCGTCGCATTCCCCAAAACTCTACAAATTCCAATGGAGGTACGATAGAACGAATACCGGCTGATGACAAGCAGGGGTATTTGGCAGGCGAAGGCCGAATGTCTTAAAATAGGATTACAAAAAAATTACCGATCTCATCCACCAGCGGCTGGTTTTGATCACTCCGGTTGAAGATAATTTCAAGCCCCCCCGCCCTAGATACTAGATTGACACGCTAGCCTATTTGAGTAGAGGCTATCCTTTGGGGGTTGGGTTTTCACGCACCGCCGCAAGGGGTTTCCTTCGAAATACTTTGCAACCTCTCTAAAGGATACCGGTACTCAAGTATCCGTAACGTCCGTTACTAGTTTCTTTCTGAGAAATTTTAAGCCGCACTTTATTTTGACCTCCTTCCGGGAAAAACAAGTTTTACTGGATTTTATTGTGCCGGGGTCTGCGCAAAACCGTCCACCCCCCCACAACCAGGCTCCTGAAATGTGGGTTACAGCCTTAACCGTACCGGCGGCAAAAACTCCCCGGTTTACTTGTAGGGACGGGGTGTGTAAGGGAGGATTATATTGTCAAGGTTGGGGTTGCAAAACATTAGTGGTCGTTAATCCTTGTTCGTCACCCACCTGATGCCTACGGTGGAGACTGTAACTGCCTGAAAATGTCTCTAGAGGTACAAGTCCCCGGCATGAAGAACTAGAACACAGGGGTCAACATTTTGTATGGCGAATTGTCTGTGCGCATCTGTGACCCTATGCAAAATTCAGCTCCCAAGATCCCCCCTGTGTTCGACTTCTACTTGCCAGATACTTGTATGGCATAGGAATATAGCACCTCGTCATAAAACTTTGAAGGAAGGGATTGGTGCGGACGAGATAAATTATTTTCTTTTTACGGGGATAAAAGTATCGGACGGATTCGACGAATAAATTTATGATACAACCGGCCAATCTCTGTCGGCCTGCGACTCTTCAAACCCTAGTCACTCAGTGTAGAAATATAAATTCCAGAGCCGAAATATAAACATATCGCTTAAGTCATACAATCCCAACCAAAGTTACAAAATTAATTAAGACCTTGCTAAAACCTCTGCCCTACCATTACCGATGGGTAGCCTATTTCTCTCCGCCCCTCCACTTCTAGTGCTTGTATCCTTTCCTGAGTCTTGTCGGTGTTCGGCTACTGACAGTTTGGGCTTCTTCGGCGACGTCGACTCCCTCTAGCGTTTGGGCCGCCGTCACCGTTAGGATGATGGTCACCATTTCGGCCGGGATTCGGAATTGACATAGCAGCTAGGTCCTCTCGTCTATTAATGTTTTGTCTAATGTTTGGATCTCGAACTAAACCGGCGGTTGCGCTGATTTGGTTTCGGCGGTCTGCCCTTCGTAGGGCGCGATGCCTCGTTCTCTGAATTGCCCGAACTGGCTGGACTGAACCTCTTCTAGTGGGTTGTGTATGTTCACCGGTGGGTAATTCTTGACATAGTTTCATGAATGGAGGTGTGGGTTTTGTGCCTTTTCTTTGAGATGTGTTCTGCGGGGCCGCTTGTTTCGGGGGTGGATTGAGAACGATTTCCAAGGTAAGGGTCTGGCCTTGGGGGATTGCTTGCGTGTGGTCTAGAATTTAGCACTCAATTCGGGTTAGTGAAATGTTTTGTAAGTAGGGTGAGAGTAGTGTGCTGGGTCATACTTTGGTGACATGTTTGTGGAGTATGACGGATCTGTTTTTTTCTCATTCGCTTGGGGCTCTTGGAGTGAGTTGCCTGGGCATTATGAGACACAATTTCCTGTTTCCGGGACCCCGTCTGGACTACCAAGCTATCGGTCGGGGATGTATCCGATAGCGCCATCATTGAAGTATCTAATGAATTTTCCGGGATAGTAAGATCACCCATTTTAGATCCTGTATTGGCCCCAAAATTCGCACCCCCGGGGATGCGCTTTGTGCCCTCCGGTATGATTGCGTCTCTTTCATTTCTTTCCTTCGGTTCGTTATTTGTAGCCAGCCTTTTTTTGCGGTTCCTACTCAGGGTGCTCCTGTGGCCCCTTTGTGTCCCCTTATCTTGGTCATCTCTACTCCCTTCATCATCATTCCGAAAGCCCGTTAGCCACTGATTCCTTAGCGCACCCGTAGCGGTAGGGCGACCCCCGGGCTGTATTGCGAGCATGGTCCTTAGTAGCGAAATTCCGGTATCGTTTGTCGGGGATGATAGCACCCTTAGACTCTCTTCCGGGAAAGGCCATGTCCCGTAGAAGTAGCGGTATAATTGAAACTCCGAGACAAACAATTTTGTCCCTACAAGTAGCTCATATATCACACATCCGAGTGACCAAATGTCAACAGAATTCGTGTAGTTCGAGGTTTGACTATTGGGGTCTAATCCTAGAACCTCAGGAGCGCTGTACACTGGAGTTGACACCTGAGTGTGAAAGGTTGTGGTAGCTTCGGCCAGGATCCTCTTCGAGACTCCGAAATCACCTAGCTTAACCCATACCGGAGACATGGAAACTACGAAAATATTCTATGCATTCGTTAGTATTCTGCGATGCGATAGTTAAGCGAGGTGTTTGGTGGCTAAGTCCATACCGCAGGCTTTAGATCCCGATGAGCTATCCCTTGTTGATGCATCACTTCAAGACCTTCGAGTATCTGCTTGGAAATATTTCGAACGGTGTCTTGTGGCAGTGGGGTACCGATGTGTCTGGTAAGGTCGCCTTCTTCGAGATATTCCATTGCAATATACAGAGTCTCGGGCTCCTCGAACCATCCAAGGAACTCCACAAATAGTGATGGACGCTAAAGGAACCGACCATTAGACAACAGTAAGAGCACCCTATACGGGTGACAGACTGCCGGTGGAGTAAATCTTGCCGGGGGTGAGAACACGAACCTTTGCCAGTATGGCCATCACAAGAAGCTCTCTTGAATAATGGATCTTGGAATGTAACCTCTTATCGATTGTCTTAACTGCGCGACAGCGACCTGTGGTTTCCTGTACCTGTTTATTGACAATCCCGAAACTCCCTCTTCCAAGTTCCCCACAATTTCTCCAATCATCCTTCGCTTCCTCATTCCTACGTTTCGCTTCCGCTATGTATCTCGTGTGTCTGACATGATCCTGAAAGAATTCTGTTTGGAGTTTATACCATATAATCAAATCCGATTGAGTCTCGCCCATATCTCGTGTTTGGGGTTTTCTTGTGCCTAAAAAAGTAAATTAGCTAGGAAAGTGGAAATGCAGGGCTGGAATAACCGTGGCTGATAAGAAATGGGTAAAGATCTGTGGAGAGTTGCGAAGCGGGAAAAAAATCCAAGTTAGCTGATCTCCCTGGTTGGGGATTGCTGCCCTAACTTTAATATTTTATATGCCCTAATGCCGATAGCCTTAAGAGACTACAGGTAGGTGAGTGTGATGCCCTAATACCGATAGCCTTAAGGGATTACAGGTCGGTGAGTGTGATTGTGGGTTCCATTTGTTTTTGTGCGGGATGTGGGTGCAAGTTGTTACACACTGGTTTGAGTTCACCAATCAGTGCACCTCACGTTCCCCAAGCTTGACCCCCCTGCTCGACCCTCCTGCCCAACGAACCAATGGAGGCAGGCAGAAATTGCCACCAGCTCAGGGAATGAGGATCCACACCACTTGGATACTCGTACTTGTGATAGAATCCTAGTGTGGTAAAAAGAGGGGATTTAGGGGCGGATTTTCTTTTTTCTACTCACTCAGCCTTTTTTCATCTGTTCGACAACCGTTCTTTCCTACTCGCTTCTTACTTCACCCTCTTGACACTTAATTCCTTCTTACTCGCTGCTCTGCTCAAGTTATCTACATCTATCTTCATCACTTCTTTTCCTGCGCTCTTGTAAACTATTCCCCGCTCTCTGCTTATCCTGCCCTCTCGCCAATTATTCTTACTCGCTCCACTATTCAAGTTCTCGATAGCTATTTCCTAAATGGCTACTTTCTCCGCCCTCTGGACGGCTATTCTTTCTTACTCGCTTTTTTATTTAAGTTATCGACAACTATTTTCTTACTCTCCGCATTTCTCGACGAGTATTTTCTTAGTCTTTCCTTTTTCGGCCCTCAGCAACTATTCCTTCCTTCCATCAGCTTTTTCCACCCTCTTGACAATTATTCTTTCCTACTCGCTACTTTGAAGTGAGGCCATTCCTACTATCTTTTTTTACCCGAGTTTATTCGAGTGGGAAGTGATGAACATGCTGAGCAACAAGTGCTCGGACCAGTATCCCAGAACCCGTCGAGACAGTAGAAACTTTCAGCAGACCCGGTTTTCAGTTCGCATTCGAATCCGAAAGATGATAGGCACAAACGCAAGTATACTGTACCGTAAAAACTTGAATAATTGAACTGTGTGCTATGAAGTCCAGAATTTCCTTCTCTGGAACGAGGGCCAAAAACGCAGCAAAAACACATCCCCTTTCCCCCTTCCGAGACAGAAAGAAAAACAAAAAATTCTTGTCCTTACTGAGAGAGGAAATTCCAACGACATAGCACACGGTTCAATTATTCAAGTTTCAACGGTACTTGGCAATGTTTGAACCCTTTCTCGGCCTGTGCACCATTTTTCGAACCCGAATTCGATCTGGGATCTGGGATCTGCTGAAAGCGTCTAGCAGTTAGTGTAGGTCACCAAACGTTCCCCCCCGACTATTCGTATGCCGGGGGGATTATGAGAACCCCCCTCCTGCATCTCTTTCAACCGCCACTAAACCTAGTCGTGGCCAGGACCGCTCGATCCACCAGCCCTGGTCGCAGCCAACACTGATTTTGGGTAGCCCCGATCCCTGTTTGCCAAACGAGGCCTTAGTCAGCTCAAAACTTGTCATCAGCCCTACAGTACCTGGGAGAACGGCCAATCTGGGTTCTTTCCGTGGTCGCATTCCCCAAAATTTTACTCTCTCCAACGAAGGTATGATAGGACGAATACCGGCGGATGACGAACAGGGGTATTTGGCAAGCGAAAGGCGAATTTTTCAAAATAGGGTTACAAAAAAAATTAGCGATCTCATCCGCGGGTGGCCGGTTTTGATTACTCCGGTGGAAGATAATTTCACGTTTCTCTCCACCCCGGATACTGTCTAACGTCGTTACAAGGCCCAAATGAACTGTGGATCGACACGCCAGCCTATTTGAGCAGAGGGTATCCTTTGGTGGTCGGGTTTTCACGCACCGCCGCAAGGGGCTTCGTTTGAAATACTTTTGCCACATCCCTAGATTTTTATACTCAATTATCGGTAACTTCCGTGACTGGCTTCATTCTGGAAAATCTTAAGCCGCACTTTATTTTGACCTCCTACCGGGAAAAACAAGTTTTACCGGATTTTATTGTGTCGGGGTAGGCACAAACTGCCCACCCACAAACGGGCTCCTGAAATGTAGGTTACCAGTCCCACTCATGTCCGGAACGAACACAGGGGGATCGTGGGGCTGAGTTTCCGTTGCCAAGGACACTAAATTGTGTTCGCTCCGGAAATGCGGGGGACTTGTACTGTACAGTCCTAACCGCACCCTCGGTAAAACTGGGCGGCTGGGGGAGTATTATACAATGTCAAGGTTAGGGGTGCAAAACATTAGTAGTTATTAATCCTTGTTCGTCACCCACCCAGTATCTTCATATGTACGGTGGAGACTACAACTACTTGGGGGTGTCTCTAGAGGTAAGGGATAGGATAGTAGTAGCTTATAGGATTTTTCGAGAGAAATATTGGTGTAGACGAAAAATGTTTCCTCTTTTACAAGTGATAAAGCCGTCACATGGCCTTGATTAATAAACATTTGATACACTTAGCCAGTATCCAGTTATCTCCAGCGCCTCAGAATAGAAGTATAATTCCACGGCCGAAGATATGACATACTCCATGCAATCCTAATTAGCTGCGAAATCGGAACCCCTCCGAAATCGCCGCCCCGCTCTTCCTTCCTGATGGGTGGTTTATTGCTCCGGTTTTCTATATATGCTCCACTTCTAGGACATGTATTGGTTCTTTAGTCTTGTCCGTGTTCAGCTACCATAAATATGAGTTCCTTCGGAGATTTCGATTTCCTCCGGTGTTTGGATCCTAACCAGCACCACGATTCTGGCCGGGATCACAGCGAGCATGAGGACTTCGCCCGGCACTTAGATCCCGTCCTACATGAGGATTCCGCTTAGTGTTGGGATCTTGCGTTGAATTCATGGCAGGACCATTTTGGTTTCGGCGGTCTATCCTACTGTGGGTATTAGGCTTGGCCATCTGAATTTCCCGAACCGTCTTACCCGAACCTGCTTTACCGGGCAGTATATGTTCACCGGTGGGTAATTCTTGGTGGAGCTTTATCAGGGATGGAGGCAGGGGCTTTCTGCATTTCCTTCGGCGTGTGCTCAGCCAAGGCACTTGTCCATGGGGTTGGCCAGTGACAATTTCGTTGGTAGGGAGGGGTCTTGAGTTGGGAGATAGCTTGTTTCGGTTCCAAGACCTGGCAACAATTTCTGGTTAGCAACAGGTTTTATATGTAGGTTGAATTTGACATTCGGGGTGCTATGATATCTCGTATGATTAACATGGTCGGGAATGAATTCGGTTTCGGTTTATATTATACAACCAAATCAGATGGAGTCTTGTCCATGTTTTGTGCTTGAGGCTCTTCGGATCAAGAGTCGCGGGTGAGCTAGTGGGGTTGGAATACGGGGCCGGGGCGGCGGTGGTTGGTGATGGGTTGGAGCAAGAGTTGTGAGTGTAGTGGAAAAATTACAAGTTGGATTCCCAAACATTACTAATATTTATACTGCGAAATGGTACCTCGGAAGCTCGGGGAGTGGTGGACCAGGGGGGTAGTCTCGCGTCTGTGTGTGTGGCAAGTAACGTTTTCTGGGGTCAACCATTTTCTGAGTGTCAAAAACCGTTTCCTGGGCTTCTGCTCTCGTTTTGTAATGTCTCCTCCCGTTTTCTGATCCCCCCGTTTGCACTGTTCTAGTAACCTTGCTTTTCCATGTAGCACGGACTTCGGCGCTAAAGTTAGTCTCGGCAGTGCCCTTCTCTTCCACCTACGCAGGTACAAGTACTCACCTCGCCGGAATTAGTCATGGGTCACGTGAACTGGAGGAAGGGCTATTTAGCGTGCATTTGCTCTGGATATAGTCCACGTGACCAATGACTAATTCCGGCGAGGTGAGTACAGTTCCTAAGTTTTGTATGTTCCACAGGGGGTAAGGGCAGCAAACCTCGCCTGTGGAACCTACAAAACTTAGGCGCTGTACCTCCGTAAGTGAACGAACTTTCGCCACCCTTGCGCAAGCTCCAATCATCCGAACTTTTACACGTGCATACTAAATTTAGCTACCCTTGGGTTGTAAACCGTCGTCCCCTGGTTATTGGTCGTGGGTATGCCAAGGAGAAAATGATCCCCTCCCGCTTCCGCTGCAGCAAAGCCTCACGGTGATCAGGGGGGGTCAATACAACAGCCACTGTCACCCTCAGCACAGATCCTGGGTTGTCCCAATCTCTGTGCCAATGAGGGGCTTAGTCAGCTAGAACTGGTTACATGTTGGGTTGGAACAACCCATTGCCAATTGGGAAAAGCTTGGAAGAACGGGGTGGAAGTCTTTGGAGAAAGGTTAGCCTGGTTGCTTAGAGGTCATAGCTCACCACGCACGGACAGAAGAGCCACTTGCATATATAGAACTCTCGACCCCCTGGAGTTGAGAGAACCTCGATACTCGCTACAACTCGCATTCTCGTCTCCAAGCTCGCTACACCTCGCGTTTTTTGTTACCCTCCCACCACCCCGAGCGCTCTCACTGCGCCCTCATTGTCACCTCGGGATCTATCGGTGCCAACGATCTCCAACGACAAGGGCAGCGGCATCTCCCCAACGCCTCCGACAGTGGAAATATGGAAGAAGGTTGATCCATGGGATAGATCACTTAGATGGTCTTGGTTTTCTTATTTCTCTGTACTCGCAGTGTTTTATTCTCTCATTTTGGTTCTCATCTCAATGTATCCGTTCGGCTTTGAAAAATTGGTAATCCTTCCCCAAACAGAAGGCTAATCTGGGTTCTTTCCATGGTTGCCCTCCCCAAATTCTGACCAGTAAAACTGGAGCCCTTCTAGAGCTGTTATTCTCCAATGCGTGCGGGGCGAATACCGGGGGGCCGCAAGCAGGGGTATTTGGCAAACAAGAAGAGAGTTCAGCTAATGAGATTAACCAAAACTATTCCTGATGTCAATTCGTCGGCTGCAGGTTTCTGTCGTTCCCCGGTTGAGGGTATAACTGCAGCTTCGGTTGGAAGGCTTTTTCTACTTAACCAAAAGATATAGCTTCCGTGAGGGGTTACCTTACGGAAAGCCTGAAGGGAAGCAATACTTTTTTTAGATCTTCTAGCTGGAAAACGAATTCTACCGGATGGCATCATCTCGGGTGAAAGATTCCCCATTCTTTAAAGCCACCTAGGTGTTATCATTTGTATGTGGCAAGCTCTCTTAGTTAATTCTCATTGCATAATACTAGAAATGGTCATAGTGGGCACATGGTACTTCCGATTTTGTACGGGGTTTCCCATAGAAAAAGTACATTGCAACAAAATCTAATCCCAATCCTATGCTCTCGACTCTCATGGCAGAATGGGAAAATTCTCATAATTTCTACCCGGAAAGTTCAGACAATCCCCTAACTTATGCTATAGATTGATCTTGTTAATTTCTATTGCGTTCGAGTGAGTTGGGAGTGTTTAAAATCGGCGATTTTGCGGGGTAAAATGGGGGGGGCACCAATTTTGTGACCAAGATCACAGTGTGCCTGTGCTCGGGTCAGTACAAAAACCAACCGCTCTACAAGCTCCTCGCAAATGTCTCTAGAGGTGTGACATAGGAGGATATCGCCTTGTAAGATTTTGATGCAAAGCAGCGGTGCGGGTGAGAGAAATTAATTCCTTTTTGGTGGTAAGAAAGGCATTAGATGAATTTAGCGAATAAATTTTTGATACGCCTAGCCAATGTCTATCTGCCTGCAACTCTTCCAACCCAGGTACCTCAGAGTAGAAGTATAAATTCCATAGCCGAAATCTAAACATATGGCTTAAGTCATACAATCCTAACCAAAAGTTAAAAAATTAAGGCCCTACTAAAACCACCACCCTGACCTTCGCGATGGGTAGTCTATTGCTCTACTCCTTTATATATCCTCCATTTCTAGTGATTGCATCGTTCCCTTAGTCTTGTCGCTGTTCGACTGCTGACAGTTTGGATTCCGTTGGCGATGTCTGGTTCAGGTTAACATTAGGATTCTGGTTATTATTCTAGCCGGAGTTAGGAATTAGTGTGGTAGCCAGGTCCCGCCGTACATTAACCTTTCACCTAACCGCCGGATCTCGCGCTGGACCGGCAATTGCGCCGTTTTGGTTTCGGTGGTCTACCCTTCGTGGAGCACGGGGCTTCGTTCTCTGAATTGTCCGAACAAGCTGGGCTAAACCTCTTCTACGAGGTTGTGTAGGCCCACCGGTGTGTAGTTCTTGACGTGGTTTTAGTAGGGATGGAGATGTGGGCATTGCGCGTTTTCTTTGGGATGTGTTCTGTTGGGCTGTTTGTCCCGGTGGATTGGTAGCAATTTCCACGGTAAAGGTCTGGCCTTGTGGGATTGCTTGCGCATGGTCTAGAATTTAGCATTCAATTCTGGTTAGTGACAGGTTTTTTAAGGGTGAGTGTAGTGTTCTGGGTCCTACTTTGGTGATATGTTTGTAGAGTGTTACGGATCTGTTTTTTTCTCATTGGCTTGGGGCTCTTGGAGTGAGTTGCCTGGGGATTATGGGACATAATATCTGATTTCCGGGACCCCGTCTGGGCTAATAAGCTCTCGGTCGGGGCTGAATCTGGAGGGGTCGCCATTGAAGTATCTAATGAATTTTCCGCGATCGTAGGATCACCCATTTCCGATCCTGTGTCCGCCCTAAAATTCGTACCCCCGGGGATGCACTTTGCGCCCTCCGGTATGATCGGCTCTGTTTCACTTTTTTTCTTCGGTTCGTTATTTGTAGCCAGCCTGTTTTTGCGCTTCCTGCTCAGGGTGCTCCCGTCGCGACTGTGTGTCCTCTCATCTTTGTCATCTCCACTCTCTTCATTATCACTCTTAAGGCCGGTTAGCCACTCATGCCTCAGCGCATCCGTAGCCGTAGGGCGATCCCTGGCCTGTATTGCGAGCATAGACCTTAGTAGAGAAATTCCAGTGTCGCCTGTCGGGGGCGATAGCACCCTCAGACTCTCTTCCGGGAAGGGCCATGTCCCGTTGAAGTAGGGGTATAATTGAAACTCCGAGACGAATAACTTTCTCACTACAAGTAACTCATACATCACACATCCGAGTGACCAGATGTCAACAGAATTCGTGTAGTTCGAGGTTTCACTATTGGGGTCTAATGCTAGGACCTGGGGAGCGCTGTACACCAGAGTGGATACCTGGGTGTGAAAAGTTGTGGTAGCCTCATCAAGGATCCGCTTCGAGACTCCAAAATCACCTAGTTTAACCCACATGGGAGACATGGAAACCACAAATATATTCTATGTATTCTCTTGATTTGCGATATAGGATTGATTTAAGAATGAGTAGAGACTTGTTCTATGAACACGAGAGGACTGATCTCGAGCAAGGAGGAAGACTATGTATAAGAAAATAAACAACTGTCAAGTGCACATACGTGGCCACTAATGTGACTACTGAGGTGACTGCTAACTCGGTCCATCTCGCCAAAATCAGAATATCCATGAGGACACTTCACCCATACGGTAAGGACACAGTTCCATCTAGCGGTTTCAACACACTCCCCAATTGAGGATCAGACAGACATGGAGATACAAAAATGCCGGAAACCTAGTAAAAATAACTAGTAGAAAAAACGAGAACAAAGGTAGGAAAGGTGGTCACCCTGAAGGGCTTTCGTAAACAAGTCAGCAAGGTTTTCTTTTCCACTGACACACTCCAACTCAAAATGTCCTTGTTCGTACTTCTCCCTGATGTAATGGTAGCGTACATCAATGTGCTTGGAACGTCGATGGAGTGAGGCATTGCGTGTGAGAAAGTGGGAACTAAGGTTGTCCCCATAGAGGACCGGATTAATGTTGATGTCGGTCATTCGCATTTCACCCAAGAGAGTTTGTGTCCAAGCGAGTGACTGTGCCGCAGAGGTGAGTGCTATGTACTCCGCTTCGGTCGTTGGGAGTGCTACGACTCCCTGCTTAGCACAGTTCCAAGCGATGGGACAACCAGCTAACATGATGACAGATCCGGAAAAGCTTCGGCGATCACTTAGGGAGTTGGCATATGAGGAATCACTATATACACAGAGTATACTGTGGGGCTTTTCCTTTGGACGGTGGTATGTGAGTCTGTAGTGTGGTGTATGGGCCAGATAACGAAAGATATTCTTAACCATTCGCATATGCGACTCAGAGGGATCTGAGAGAAACTGGGACAGGCAGCAGACACTAAAGAGAATGTCTGGCCTAGTAATAATTGCAGCATATAAGAGGCTACCAATCGCTGATTGGTACTCTTTGAGGTCAGCAGGAGGTTCAAGATGGTCGCGTTTTAGAGGACGCTCGGATAGGGATAGCGGAGTGACAAGCGGCTTAGCTCCCGAGGGAAGATATTTGCCAATAATCCGGCGAATGTATGTTGTTTGAGCAAGTGATACTGATGTATCAGTCCATACAAGCTCAATGGAGAGCAGATGTCGAGGCTTTCCCAAGTTATTCACAGTGAAGTGAGTGCCCAACCAATGCGTGAATCCATTGTCTTCATTGGCGACAAAAAGTAAGTCGTCTACATGAACTCCCAGAAACTCACTGCGGTGGTAATTGATATACAGTGCAGGGTCCGCTAGTGACGGCTGAAATCCACGCTTTCTCAATACATTCGCAAGAGTTCTGCCCCAACAGCGTGCTGCCTGTTTGAGGCCGTATATACTCTTCTTAAGGCGAAGAACCTTCCCACTTGGTACAGCAACCATTCTGGGTGTCTTGATATAGATTTAATCATCCAGTGGAGCGTTCAGATAAGCTGATTCAATGTCATATTGAACAGTGTGGAGATTATGGTGGATGGCATGAGCGAGAAGAATGCGCAGAGTATCAGTTCGTACGACAGCAGAGAAGGTCTCATCGTAGTCGATACCTGGTATCTGTGTGAATCCACGAGCAGTGAGTCTTGCCTTGAACTTTACCAAATTCCCTCGCTCATCGCGCTTCTTCCTTAGTACCCATTTAGTATCAACAAACCTCGCGTTCTCAGGTGCTGCCGTAGCTTCCCAAGTTTTGTACTTCTCCAGAGACGCAATTTCCTTTTCCATTGCCGTTTTCCACTCTCCTGCCTCAGATCCACTCAGTGCAGCAGTGACTGAAGGTTCATCTTCATCCGTATACCCAAGAAGAGCTACTTCACCCCACTCCCCAAGCCTTGAAGGAGGTTTAACCTCTCGACCACGTCGAGTACAGAACTCAGCCTGAGGAGGTGGCTTATAAAATATTACATCTTCAGATGTCTGACTGCTGGTATCGGGAATAAAAGTTTCCGGTACCCACGCGGCTGAGGGAGTAGCCGGCTTCAGTATTGGTGATTCTGTGGGTGATGATGTAGTGGTTACTGGAGCGATGGAGGGAACAATCTATGGAGGAGTTGCGGACTCAAGCGAGGATGATTCGGGTGCTGCGGACTCAAACAGGTTCGGGTAGCGATCGTGGATCTCGGCTATGGATGCAGGCACCCGGGAACAGTAGATAGAGCGGCAGAGGTTGCAGTATTCTTTGCGGCGAGCGGAATCGCCTCTGTTTCCACAGCAGAGTCATCAATAGTTATCTCTTCTGGTGGTGGCAGCACCACTCTCGCCTTGAAGTCACGCGATATGACTACTCTGTGCAAGGAGGGAATCCAAAAACGATAGTGGTTCCGCTGCTGGCCATATCCTGCCAGGAATCCTTCTACACTGCGGGCGAGGAGTTTCCCTCCTGTTTTGCGTCTCTCCTCCGGGATGAAGACATGTGCAGGAGATCCAAACGGCTGCAGGTACCCAAGGTCTGGTACTTCTCCGGTGAGAACTTCGTGCGGGGACTTGTTATCCAAGGCTATACACGGTATTCGATTCTTTGTATAAACCGAGTAGGTAAGCGCTTCTCCCCAGACACTTAGAGGCAGACCTGAGTCGAAAAGCAGAGTGGGCGCTGATACGGTAACTGTCCGGTTAAATCGCTCCGCCATCCCATTTGTCTCATGAATGTAGGCGATACTTAACTTGTGTCTTACCCCGAGCTTCGCTAATTCGTCTTCAAACCACTTAGATGTTAATTCTCCTGCATTGTCTGTTTGGAGCACTTTGACCTTCGTATCGTACTGACATGCGGCTAGTTTCAACATATCAAGTAGGGCTTTAGGCGCTTCATCTCGCGTTTTGAGAAAGTGTACCTCGGCTCTGTGTGAGTACTCGTCGATTGCGGATATGAAGTATTTGCTGCCACCCGGAGTTGGCACACTGAATGGACCACAAATATCACTGTGAACAGTGTGATATGGTAAAGAGCTAGTGGTAGTTCGCGCCTTAGGTATTGTTCGAGTATATTTACCTTTGCTGCAAGCGTTACAGTCAAAGGTTCCTTTTACTGCCGGTACTGCAGGGAGCCCATTGGTATTTGTGCATAAGGTGCTGAAGGCTGAAGGAGGCAGATGAGCCAACTTTCGATGCAGCTGCATAACGCTTACAGCCCCAATGGTTGCAGGCATCCTTATAATTTCCAAGCCAGAATAAGGAATTGTCTCCAGTACTGTATTCGTATCAACAGTGATGGTGGTTCCCAGTGCATCACCGGTTTTACAGGCACCTGCTTCTGCCATTCGACGCTATGAGAGCAGGGAGAACCGAAGAGCTGGAACCAAGAGTGTGTTGTGTAGGCTAATATGGTGTGTACTGCCATCGGACAGAAGGGCAGTGAAACTGGCAGTACCAATGGCAGTAGCCTGCAGTTGCTCACCATTCCCTATAGTAACCATTAGGTTCGTGGGCCTTGAATCTGTTATCCGGCTGGCATCTGCAGTATTATGGCTACTTGCACCGCTATCCAGAATCCAGGCTTCTGGTGGGAAGTCAGTCTCCATTGTTGGAAATGCGTACCCTTTGTTCCTGTCAACGAAAGCGGCTGCCGCGGAAGCTCCTCCTGTTGCATCCTTTTTCCGGGTACGGCAGTCAATCACTAGATGACCGATTCCTCGATATCCTTTTGACTTGCAATATGTACAAATCTTTTCTTCTTTTCTTCTTCCCCTATCATTTCGGTTACTGCTTGCTGCTGCGAAGGCGGTATTGTTGTCGACGGCTGTTCCGCAGGATATAGATCCAGTAACCGGGTGCATACTTCATTGTATGTCGCTGACTGTTTCGTAGTAAGATTGTCTACTACATTGTCAAGAGTGGTAGGAAGTGAGGTAACAAAGAAGGCTCCTTTTGCGACCTCACTGTTGGCTAACGGGAGAAGAACTGCTTCGAGAGTGTCCTTGGATCCGGAATTGGCGTCTCTAGACCTGGAAGTGGCTGCATAGGTTCGCTCCAGCAGCCGCTGCCAGAGCTCATCATATTTTTCGATAAGAGCAGCAATTTCACGTTTATTGCGACAGGAGAGGGTTACGATATTCTTAAGAAGAGAGTGGAGACTGGTCTTGATCTTCCTGTGGAACTTCTCCTCAAGTTTTGCCCAAGCGGTCGGTGCATCGGAGGCATTAGAGATCAGTGGCATCAGGCCACGGTCAATGTTGAGAAGAATGAAACCTTTCGCGCACTGGGATAGCCGGACCCAAGAGGCTTCAGCAGCGGTGTCGTTACCATCAGGCTTTGGGGTTTTGCCCATCACAACGTCCCATACACCCATGATATCCAAGAAGGTCGTAGATATTGACCTCCAGGTATGGTAGTTTGTTGCCCCATGCAACTTCTCGATTTGCGGAATGTTGAGGGACTTGGAGACTTCCGCCATCGTAGCTGGAAGGGGATTTTTGGGTTGTAGGGAGAGGAGATGATTGTCTTCGGACCAGATGCGGATAGTTCAGAGCGCTGAACCCGGGCTCATAACCTCTTCTTTGCGATATACGATTGATTTAAGAATGGGTAGAGACTTGTTCTATGAACACGAGAGGACTGATCTCGAGCAAGGAGGAAGACTATATATAAGAGAATAAACAACTGTCAAGTGCACATACGTGGCCACTAATGTGACTACTGAGGTGACTGCTAACTCGGTCCATCTCGCCAAAATCAGAATATCCATGAGGACACTTCACCCATACGGTAAGGACAGAGTTCCATCTAGCGGTTTCAACATATTCGTCAGTATTCTGCGATGCGATATAGCTAAGCGAGGTGTTTGGTGTCAAAGACCATACCGCAGGCTTTAGATCCCGATGAGCTATCCCTTGTTGATGCATCACTTCGAGACCTTCGAGTATCTGCTTAGAAATATTTTGAACGGTTCCTTGTGGCAGTGGGGTGTCCATGTGGTTGGTAAGGTCGCCTTCTTCGAGATATTCCATTGCAATATACAGAGTCTCGGGGTCCTCGAACCATCCAAGGAACTCCACAAATAATGAAAGGCGCTAGAAAAACTAACAGTCAGACAACAACCAGAGTATTCCGTATGGTGGTAGACTACCAGTGGACTGAATTCCTTCGGAGGTGAGAACACAAATCTTTGCTAATACGGCCATCACAAGAAGCTCCCTTGAATAATGGATCCCGGGGTGTAGTCTCTTATCGATCGTCTTAACTGCACGACAGCGACCTGTGGGTTCTTGGGTCTGCTTATAGACAACCCCGAAACCTCCTCTTCCAAGTTCCCCGCAATCGCTCCAATCCTCCCTCACTTCCTCATTTCTGCTTTTCGATTTTCGCTATATATCTCGTGTGCCTGATGTGATCCTAAAAGAATTTGGTTTCGAGTTTATACCATGGAATCAAATCCGATTGTGTCTCGTCCATGTTGTGTGTTCGGGCCCGCCGGAGCCCGAACCCCGAACCGGCTAGGAAAGTGGAAATGCAGGGCTAGAATGACCGTGGCTAATAAGAAATGGATAAAGATTTGTGAAGAGTTGCGAAGGGGGAAAAAAAATTACAAGTTAACCGATCTCCCTGGTTGGGGATTTCTCGCATAGCTTTATTATTTATTAATGATATTTCGCTTTTGGATACAGGGTCGTACTTTCGAGCACTATTCGTACACTGGTAGGCTTGGCGGGTCCCTCCTTTGTTTGTGCTGGTGTGGGTGCCGGGTGAAGTGGTTGGATCGATCCTGCACCTTACGTGCTAGGCTCCACCCCCCTACTCCAACGCACCGATGGAGGCGGGTGGGGAGTGCACGGGGGTTGGGCACCTTCACACCATTTGGCTGGCTACTCCCCGGATCAGAAAGTCTTCATCCACTCTAAACCTCCTATAATTCTTACGCAACAAACTTGCCCCAACACAGCGAATTTTCAAAAGGAATGAATTATGAAAGGAAGAGAAGGTATATTTCCCAAATGAATGAAAGATGGACAAAAGAGAAGAGTACAGTTTGTTGAAATCCTCTGTATATTTCCTATGTATATTCAACACACTACTGTGTATTCTTTTACTTAGTTTGTGTTTCGGCTGCACCTGTCCACCGCTTACATTACTACAGCTAAGATATATATTATAGTGTTTTATTGTTTATTTCAGGATAATGTCTCCGGATTTAACATGTGCTTTCCAATCACGTGTGTAGGATTTTTTACGGTTGTTTATGCATCTCTTATGCACCATTCTTGGTCATGATATTTCCAATAATTGCTCCACACCCTTTTGTTTTCATGCACATTATTTGGGATTTACTTGGTTGGATTTCAGGGTCAAACATGTTCGCACTTATGTTTCTTACATTGTTTTTCCCTATATTTCTCTTGCGCATATCGACGAGCACTTTTCTATAAATAAGGTGCTACTGCCCACCTTGCTTAGAAGAATTAAGAACTGGAACTGCTACCAATCCGTTCTTGACCTTGTCGCGAAGGGTGTCTTACAACCCGCCTCGTAGTTGCGAAGTATTATCCACATAGAATAGATTGTGCCGTATTCACATTTTGAAAAGGTTATGAGCCCAGCACTCTCCTTACTCTATAAGAAATACGCTCACACGCTTCTACCTCCAACAGCGATAAACCACGATCGTATACCTACCTCTACCTCTACCTTAGCAACCGTTGTTGTGGGAACGGAAAATTCTCGGCATTTGGCTCGGCGCAACCCCTTTTCCTCACCTTAAAAGGACGCGATCCCCCTGTTGCAACACAACTTTCTTTCTTCCCCCAACAACAACGATCAGTCTCCGCAGTAGTGAACACTTAGGTGACGCATACTCTTCTACTTAATTCCATCCTGCTTAGAGCGGGAAGGAGGCTTGCTTCGAGCAGGCTTGTGGATTAGGAACGGCTATTTTGTGTTCACAAAATATTAAAAGACTGACAGAAGTACTGAGACAGGCCCCAATCTTTTTTTGGGGATTTTTAACACCTAAACATCACCAAAATGACTAATACAGCAGGTAGCAGACAACTTCGCGACACAGAGTCAGAAACCGAATATACTGTTAGAGTGCCTTCTCATCACGCTACTCATTCTACCGCCGCTGCTGGTGAATCCTCCCGTCGTCCGGCCCGTTCTGGTTCCAAACGACCAGCCAAATCGCCTTCAACCACACCTTCACCTCCAGCCAGTGAAACATCTACTCTGGCCCCCGACAAACACATTCAAAGTTCCAAGAACTTGCTCACTCCCAAGTATAAACTAAGCTCCATCCCAAAGCTTACCGGAAGCGAAAACTACGGTGCTTGGGGAGACATTTCTCAATATGTTCTTGAACTTTTGAACTGTTGGAGTATTGTGTTAGGTGAAGAAACAATTGACGATTACGCCGAAGACGACAATGATAACTTTATCGATCGCTACCCGTGTGCCGCGACATACTTCATCCAAACCGTAGAGTCTCAATGGCTCATCCTCCTCGCTACCCATAAATCCTCTCCTATAAAATATCGACCGCTCTCGAGAACAAATTTGCTAGAGAAAACACTGCATCTTTCTTCGACCAACTCAATTCTGTTTTCGATACCAAGGGCGATACATTGGATCTTCTTTCCGATCATATGAATAAGTCTGATACCTTATAGAATGGATTACACCTCCGATGCTCCACTGCCTCCTCTACGGATCGATACTAGAGTTTGTTACTGGGTGGGGCGGGGTGGCTTTTCACTCGCCAGGCCCCGCCCTTGCAACCGGCAGGGGTAGTTATTTTGCGGGTAATCCCCGCCCCACCCCGTCCGGGGCGAGTCCCCGCTCATTCCCTGAATGGGGCCCCGTTTCTTCCCACATGTTGTAAAGGGGACCGGTCTGGGGAACGGGCAGGGCCGGGGGCAAGGGCAGCGAACCCTAAAAAAACATGCCCCACCCCAGGCCGTTCAGCAGGGCGGGGCAGCGAATTGGGCCAGCGGCCTGCGTCTTTCGGGGCTCCGGAGGCCCCGTAACGAACACTAATTGATACACAATACCGTTTGTCTTTCAAACTGTGTTCGTGTCACCTGAGGCCAAAGCAGCCATCCTCCTCCGTTCTCTTCCCCAATCAATGAATAATATGGTTGATAACCTCCAAACCAAGGAGGACCTTACCTACGATCACATATACAATAAACTGAAGGACTTGAAAATTCCTACTGGTGTTAACCCTGCGGATAACAAAGCGTATAAAACCGGTGAGGTTAAAGGAAAAGGAAAGGAACCAGAAAGAGAACCCTCCCACAACGGACCAACGGCCTTACACAAGGAATGCTCCTACTGCAAAAAGCACTACCCAACTGCTCGCAGCGATGGCCATAGCTGGAATGAGTAGGTAAAACTCAAGTCCGCCAATCTGAAGAATAAAGAAAAGAGGACCGCTAATACGGCAAACATCGGAAAGGAAGAAACTCCTAAACTTGTAAGTACTTTCTTCGCCGTCCGAACCGCTACGAAAATCTCCTCCTATTCCCGATGGGTTATAGACACAGGGGCAAGCTCATACATGACAAACAACCTAGACGTTTTTATAAACTTCGAGACCCTGAAAGGCACGGTTAGGTTAGGCGATGACTGTGTTATAGAGACATGCGGCCGTGGAACAGTTGTGATCTTGGCCAAAACATCTATTGATCATGTTTCTTCTGTATACCTTGAACATGTTCTTTGGGTTCCAAGTTTGAGTTTTTGCAGTTTGTTGTCCTGGCGCGCAATTGTTTCTTTGGGGAAGGGATTTTCTTTGGCTAGTTCTGGAAAGGATATGTATATTTTTAGGGAAAATAAAGGAGAGCTTATCTCGGGAAAGCTTGACGGACAAGACTATGTTGTGCAAGAAGCGAAAGATTAGGCAAAGAAGATGTCTTACTAACAGTGGCACGAAGCACTTGGACATCCCTCACCTGACTATCGCAAAAGTAACAACTACTTCGACGCTACGAACCTCCCCAAAGTTCCGAGAGACTGGCAATGCGAAACATGCATCACTGGTAAAAGCATAAAGCGAAAGCTTACATCAATTACCGACATACGCTCGGATACACCTTTCGAATTAATTCACTCCGACCATAGCGGAAAATTCTCCAAAACCTCCTTCGGCAAATTCAACTATTATATTACCTTAATAGATGACTGCACACGATATGCTTGGATATATCCCATCCATGCCAAATTTGACATGGTTACAGTGATCACCAGTTTCATCTATGCACGCTACACTCAACATAACGCCATAATCAAAAGATTCAGAACAGATAATGTCGGAGAATATGTCAATGCTGCCATGTTAACATTGTTAGACAAGCAAGGCATAGTACACCAGCTCTCGCCCACTTATGCACATGAATCAAATAGTGTTGCTGAACGATAGAATCGAACAATTATCACTGCTGCCCACTCTTTGTTGACTGGCTTACCTTTAGCTTTATGGGTCGAAGCTATCGCAAGTGCTGTCTGCCTTCGAAACAGACTCCCTAACCGATCCATATGAAAATCGAGCCCTATCAATCTCTCTACAACAAGCAACCGTCGATCTAGCATCTCCGCCCCTACGGGACCAAATGCTTTGCTCATCTACAAGAGGAGAAAGGTCAACCTGGAACGAAACTAATGCCCTGGGCTATCAAAGGATATCTTATCAGTTAAACCTCTTCTGTTTAAATATATAGGATCTACATCCCTTCACAGCATAAAGTCACTGAAGCTCAACAAATCCATGGGACAACGAAGATAATAGCATCGCTTGGAACTACTACCATGGAACCGGTACTTGCCGAGGATACTTATGCTACTGGCTACACCCTATCCCGTCAATTACCTACCATTAAGGTTGAAAAGGAAACGGACCAGAACCGGAACAGACAAATTAATCCACCAACATTTATGGAATTTTCTTTACCACAAAACAGATTGTCATAAACACTCGAGCCTCCAGCTACCCCTCTCCTGGCTTTGACTGTAGAATAATGACAGGATATACCACCAGCACTTGTTGACCCTACTGTGGTAATATCTGGACCATCCCGGCATTCTGCAAGAATCTCAACACAATTGTCAATCAGCTACAAAAAGCAACTTGGATACCAAGTACAACATGCTACTAGTGAGATACAGGACGAGGATCCCCCTACCGATCGCCAACTGGTCAATAGCTCGCTCAAGGGAGAATGGACATCGGCCATGAACGATGAGATTATTGGACAAAAGAAGAATAAAACCTTTGACGTTGTCAATAAATGAATAGGGCGGAATATTGTCGGAAGTAAGTAGGTATTCAAAACCAAAATCAATGCTGACACTACATTGGAAAGATTTTGAGCAAGAGCCGTTCCGCAAGGACTTTCTCAAGCACCTGGCTTCGAAGACATATTTGGCCCAGTTCTACAGTACGAATCACTCCGACTACAGATTGCTATATGAGCTAGATACAAATGGCGACCGCGACAGTTCGACGTCAAATCTGCCTTCCTTTATGGTACATTGAAAGAAGAACTTTACATGCGACAGCCACTAGGGTTCAGTGACGGAGAAAAAGTATGGAAACTTAACCGATGCATATATGGACTTAAGCAATCTGCGAACGAATGGTATGCTCTCTTCGCTTAATTCTTGAGCTCCAAAGATTATACCGCATCACATCAAGATCCATGCATGTTTATCCACAACTTGTTTGCATGCTACATATGGCGTTATGTGGACGATATTGCAATATATTCGGCGGATAGCCTTCACCTGACCACTGTCATCAATGATCTGAAAATGAACGGCATTTGAGATCTCGGACATCGGGGAAGCATCATTTCTACGCAGCGTATATATCACGTATACATCAGATGGTATTGCTCTTACCCAGGAACGATACATTGGGACTATCCTGTCTGGATTTGGAATGGAAAACTCAAAGGCCGTATTCATCCCCTGACAAAATGGGATTACACCTACGAAAGGGATTACGCAACAACCAAAAGAGCAAGTTACCACATACCAATCAATAATAGGTTCCCTCAAGTACCTGGTTACCGGCACAAGACCCCATCTGGTGTATACGATTTCATTTCTAGCACAATTGTCTTCTTGCCCTACCGACGAACATATAAAGGCTGCTAAACACGTCTTTAGATATGTTAACAGAGCGTGAAACCTTGGCCTATTTTACCCATAGACAACAACGAACGCTATCGATCGTTATATTGACGCTGACTTTGCTGGCTGTTATGATACCCAAAGATCCACCTCCGGTTACATTGTTCTATTCAATAACTGTTGTGTCTCCTGGCTCTCCAAGCAACAGTCCTCTGTCACCAAGTCAACTACCGAAGCAGAATTCGTTGCTATGTCCTACGATACCCGCCATATCCGATGGCTGCTGAAAGGCCTCACTGACCTTCGCCTTCATGTTCTGATCGCGATGCACGCGGATAATACTGGTGCAAATTTCCTAGCCGTCAACCCTCAGCTTAACGTTTGAACAAAGCAGATCGCCGTTGACTTCTTTATCATGCGCGAAGCTCTGGAAGACAACTTGTTTGTTCTCCTTACAGTTGAATCAGTTAACACTCTTGCTGATATATGCACCAAAATCTTGGCACAACCTGCGGATCGGTGAATGCTTACTTTATTGGGCTGTAGATAATGTGGGGAAGTGTTGAAATTCTCTGTATATTTTCTATGTATATTTAACACACTACCGTGTATTCTTTTACTTAGTTTGTGTTTCGGCTCAGCCTGTCCACCGCTTACATTAGTACAGCCAAGATATATATTATGGTGTTTTATTGTTTATTTCAGGATAATATCTCCGGATTTAACATGTGCTTTCCAATCAGGTGTGTAGGATTTTTTACGGTTGTTTATGCATCTCTTATGCACCATTCTTGGTCATGATATTTAGTGTTCGTTACGGGGCCTCCGGGGCCCCGAAACCGGCGGGCCCCCGCCTCAATTCCCCGCCCCGCCCCGGTCAACGGCCCGGGGCGGGGCGTTTTTTTTTTTAACCCCTGCC
>Ga0307509_10001943_pt1 | contig 34119 bp, 44 predicted proteins | sample 10_EM_MG_FD_202245 | JGI IMG/M metagenome (GOLD analysis project Ga0307509, IMG submission 202245) | Populus trichocarpa ectomycorrhiza microbial communities from riparian zone in the Pacific Northwest, United States - 10_EM | ecosystem: Host-associated > Plants > Roots > Unclassified | place...
TTCAGGCTAGACCACCGTCATTCAATTCACATGTATCGAACGAGATATAAACAAACGAACTCACATCTTCTCTATTTGATATGCTGCGTTCAACCCAATCTCGAATTCCTCCTCAGCCAGGGCACGCGCCGAATTTCGAGCGAGCTGGATCGCAGAGTCATAATAATGCAGTGGCGAGATCCCATCCTCGTCCTTGGGTAGTAGCGGATTCAGAAACCGGAAATGGTGCAGCATGCGTGCGTGCGGTTTCAGCTTGGGATGAAGGGGAATAACGACATGTGCAAGCTCGTCTGGTTGAACAAAGAACTCAGGTTCGTTTCCAGGTTAAGTAAGATGTTTGAACACACCAATGTGTGGAATGGTGTCGAGGAGGGCACGCCGGAATGAGATTCCGCTGTACTTGGTCCCTGTAAGAGCATAAAGCAGGTTGTAAGTCAATGACTACTGAACGCAAAGTACACAACATCATTTACCCGGCCTCCCCCAACCCTCATGAAATACATTCGTTGGCAATGATTCGTAGGAGACAAGACAACTCCGAATGAACTCCTGCGAGACGTACTTGTGTACTGACTGGGGGGGTGTAATAACAACAGGAGTTAGGATGATCGTGCCATAAGGAAAAACACATACATCGGGGAGGTCATCTCGTCCTATCGTCCGATAAGTCTTTGAAATCCGCTCGAGCTTAATCCGCACAGCAACGCGGCGCTTCACACAGAACGAAAGAGAAACCGCGAACTGAATATTGGGCGTCAGCTTCGAGAGGGCACATAGCAACAATGAGGGTGGTAAACCCACGAGAATGATATAGGATGCACCAATCACCAGAGCGTTGACGTTCTTCTCCCAAGATCGATCAGGGGAGGTCCGTACCGCCTGCGAGATGATGGCCGCACAAGATAATCCTGCAGCGACTATAGTGATAAGAACCAGGAAGACATAAGCCCCCTCGGATGCCGTCCTTAGCACTCGTGGTGAGAGCATCAAGCTCAGAACCTTCTCGGATGTTATATACAGAGCCAAACCTTTTTAAACTTTTTAGGGGTCTCCACCATGTTATATTTTTCTCAATGCTAGCATTAAATTGATATGGACTTGCATAGAATATGAAAAATTCCCATCGCTACGTATACAGAGTAATACACGAACTTCTTGAGGATATGTGGGACTTGAATAAGGAACATGAAATGCCCATAGCTAACAGTCACAGAATAATGCGCGAACAATTCTTGAGATTGCAGGGGAATCATATGTGAGGAAATAAGATAAAGAAAGCGAACGGCATCCTGATGCAACAGGCCAGCTTGAAAATAAAATATAAAATAAGTGTCTTAAACCTGGACATTTTGACTATTGGAGAACGTTGAACTTGTTTCCATGAATGGGCAACATACACTCACGCGAAACGCCCAATGATATTTCCCTGGGCTGAATATTCACAGACGTAATATTGGGCCGGCTGGAGACAAATGATTAATTTTCACGATTAGGGGAAGTCATCCTTGGAACACACCCCAAATTTAGCATCGAAGATCCCAGAGCAGGTGGAGACGGCACATCCGACCTGAGTGGTGCCCTTCCATACGACTTGTGTGAAATGAGAAGGGACCGGATTATTTGGATTGTATTCGGCTAAAAGTTGCTGTCGAGTCAGCGCTTCATGGTCACCGTTCACAAAGAACTCACAAATTTCAGCCACCCAAGCATCCATACCACTTTGGAAGGAATAACTACCGGTCCCAGCGGCCAAATTTTCTAAGGAAGCAAGTTATTTAACGGCATTATTGGTACCGCGTGGCACTTACCTCCAAAGGGGCCAAGAGAACCTCCAGAATGCTTGAATTGGCAGCCATTCGCCCACTGTTGAGCTTTAGCGGCGAGGTCATTGCTCCAGGTCAGATCTACAGCCCCATGCCCACTCCTAATATTGTTATGGGCCTGGAGGTAGACCTGTATATCGGCACTAGGGGCGCCACCACTCCCTTTATTGGGAGGGAGAGATTGTGCAGTAGTAGGACTAGGTTGCACAACGACTCTGGTTGTAGAGGTGCGGGTTTGTGGAGTAGCTGTTGAGAGCAGAGGAGCACGAGTAGAGGAAGGGCGGATGGATGTAACAACATCCTGAACAGAAGTACTGGACGATGTAGAAGAGATCACGAATGACGAGGAAGGCACAGCATAGGAAACCGCGGTCGCAGTCAGGGAATTGGTGCTGGAGCTTGGGACAGTTTCTGTCTCTGAGGCTGTGCTGATCGGGAGGGCGCTAGATGGACTGACAGACGGATGATCGACAAAATTATTGAACATAAGTTTAGAAAATCACATACATAGTGCTCCCACAGGCCTGTGAGATAACAGAGTCCCAGTTAATCCCAGCGTCTGCTTTCTTAACCACAGAACCCCAGGGGTCATTTCCCATCATAACACCAGGCCAACCCCACCGAGATTTGCATTTTTGAACACAATCTGCAGCCTTGAAGTGTTTCTTGGCGCATGCGGGACCAGCGAGCGAAGGCGGAAGAAGAAAGGCTATATAAATGAAGAAAAAGAGGGGGACCATACCGAAAGAAAAGAATGTGGGATGAAAGGAATGTGGGGGGGGTAGGAAAAACTTGGATGGTTGCCATGAAGAAGGGTTGTGGCTGTGTTGATGTCTAATCCACCGTACTACATTCTCCTCGCCAATGACGGCGCATTGCTTGGCCACCCAGTAATCCAGTACCATTATGCAGACGATTCTCCCCTCTCTCTTCTTCCCACACACCCAGATGAACATATTCTTGTCCTCAACTACGATCCCAGCACTCAGCCAACAGTCCAATCCATCTCCCAGAACCTCTCTGTAACAGGCCTCAAGCTTGAGGAAGCTCCTGGTGCCGCAGCTTCAGATGAATCCCGAACCAGGAATAATACCATGTTCATCATCGAAACTACCAGCCATGATCAGTAAATCGCACATCCTCTGGCCATCAACCACATTGCTCATCCACTGTTGTAGTTCCATGGCTTCATCACACGGAGACCGTAAATCTCCTCAAGGGATACTGGCACATTTTAAACAACGGTACTTCCCCTATCCTCCCCAATTGCACAGGTGGAGTTATTATCTGTTGTTATAGAAACCATACTCTGCACCAGGCTCTCCAATATCCAGATGCAAGCTCTGTGGATGCAACTTCATCCCATCCGAAAGTCTTGGACACGTATAGCCTTCCAGGGCCCTTAACTAAATGAAAATTCAATTCATTGTATCAATTAAAATGCGCAACAATTGACTAGTTACAAGTTACTATCGCTTTGATTTCTTCGGTCGAGTTTTGGCATTCGCCGCTGGGCCTTTACTAGGCTGCTTGGGATTCGTCAGACCTTGCTCATCACCGGCAGCCATAAGGGCAGAAATGCTGCAAGGCATCATGTATTAGCGGTTCAGGACGATTGCGAGAGAGGGTTATTTACCCAGATTTGAAATCCCCACTTTGAAAGGCACTTTGGATCCCTCCCAGTTTATTTTGTTGCTCCTTGAAGTCCTCGAGCGCTTCCGGGTCCAGATTTTTCTAATCAACAAGTCAATAAAGAAGAAAAAAGGCACAGCAAGCAAAGGGCTCACCATGAGATATGGCATTGCCAACATCATCCCTGCACCACCAACCATGAGCAGCATCATCGGGTTCGATAACATGCCACCGAGATTAAAGCTTTCAGGGGGGATGAAATAGTTTTGCTTCTCCCTCGGCATCAGGAGCACAGGGTATGTAAGAATAACAGAGGACGGCGGATTCAATGGTGTCCCATCGATGTAAGGCCTGACTTCGGCCACCGAAATTGTGCTGTTGACATCTATCCGCAACTAAATGAAGGTTTGTCAGAAAATGCAAAATCACAGAGGCGTTAAACCTTGCGCACCTGGTCGAAAGAGAAATCATGGGAAATGATTGATAGAACATGGGTTCCGTCGGGAACATCTGGACTTCAGTTTGTCGATGAGCAAGGACGGCTAGACAATACGGTAGTATCTCACATTATAAACTTCCCACTTTTCGTGATCCCACCAGTAAGGGCCCCATCGTTTATTGACGCTTTGGCCTGTCCTAAAGTTGTACCATCTGCTCGGTGTTATAACGTCACTCTCTGTTAAAACTCTGGGGAAGAAATGCTGACTTGGACAAACATCATTCCAAATTATCTGTCCTGTTATATCAAAGGCGTAGGCAATAGTTAACCTGGGGAAGAATAAAAGAGTTAGAAAGCAGGAGATACCGTCAGGAGAGTCTCACCCAGACAAGAGTTGCAACAGGAGAGCTGTCCGTGCCATGTTGTCGTTAATGGTAAGTAGAAGAAAGCGGACCGTTTTGTACAAAATAACAAATAATACTTCTTTCTACTTCTGCAATCATGCGCCAAAAACGGGCTAAAGCGTACCGCAAACTTATGCATGTATACTCAATGTCTTTTGGATTTAGGCAGCCATACCAGGTGCTTGGTACGTCTACTTTCGTTTCTCTTTGGCAGGTTCGAATCAAATGACCTTGGTACCACAGTCGATTCAGAAATGTGCAAATCAGCCCTAGGGCAAAACCTCGACTTGGTGAAGCAATTATACGCCGTTTTGCAAGGCGAAGTAAAGCCAAGTGAAAGCCTTCTTTCAATCCGCGAAACAAGATAAACTGACTAGTATGACGGCGAAGCCGTTCTCTAGTGATCACCCAGTGTTGCATTCACGAACTTTATCTGCAAGGCAAACAACAGCAATCGTCTGTTGACCTCGCGAAGAACTTTGAGCGAAGAATGTGCAATCATCGTGAGGCCATACCGGGGGATGAATGCTTGCTAAGTATCGTAGGTAAGTTGTCCCCGCCTTTTCGTCTTTCATTTCCCTGACCTTTTTGGCTCTTAGGCGACAAGAATAAGCATCGGTATGTCATAGCGACTCAATCCCACCCACTTCGCGTCAAATTGCGTGCAATTCCTGGCACCCCGATCGTGCACATCAATCGTTCAGTAATGATCCTTGAACCACCAAGTGACGCAACCTTGAAAGTGAAAGAAATGGTGTGCTTTTTTTCACTCCTACACGAGTAGTGTTTTCAATACCTCAACAGAATGAACATCAAAAGCTTCATGCGACTGCCGTCGACCTTTTCTTAGTTGATGCTCCAAGTGCAAAGGATCTGAAAAAACGCAAAGGTCCCAAAGGGCCAAACCCTCTCAGCATGAAAAAGAAGAAAATCAATGACGCTTCGCTGCACACCGATAGCGGCAAGATAGTTAACCACAAAGGTAATGCGCAGGTGTCCGCAGGTTCAAAGAGGAAGGCAGGTTTTTCTGAAGATAACGAGGATGATGATGTGATGCAACAAACGTCAAATTCGAGTCCAAAGACCAGGCGAAGAAAAAGGAGGAAGAAACATCACGCAATTGAGGAAACATCCCATTCAGCTCCTTAGAATAGTCATTGGCTTTTGTTATAAGATGTCAATTGAATTATGCGTGGTATGCAAAACATGTAAGTATAGGCGGGTGCACAAGTGATAGTCAACAAGGAGCTTTCAGCGGCTGCCCCTTCACTCGCCACCTCTCAAACGCAACACTAGGGAGAATGTTAAATACCACAATATCAAATAGAATATGTAACATACCCAAATGGAGAGTGCTCTCTTTCTGAATGTTATAATCAGAAAGGGTGCGACCATCTTCTAACTGTTTTCCTGCGAAAATCAAGCGCTGCTGGTCAGGGGGGATTCCCTCCTTATCTTGAATCTTCGCCTTCACGTTGTCGATGGTATCCGACGACTCAACCTCCAGAGTGATGGTTTTTCCAGTGAGGGTCTTGACGAAGATCTGCATTCCTCCACGAAGGCGGAGGACGAGGTGGAGAGTTGACTCCTTCTGAATGTTATAATCAGAAAGAGTGCGACCATCTTCGAGCTGCTTTCCCGCGAAGATTAGGCGTTGCTGGTCAGGGGGAATACCCTCTTTGTCTTGGATCTTGGCCTTAACGTTGTCGATGGTGTCAGAGGATTCCACCTCGAGGGTAATGGTTTTGCCGGTGAGGGTCTTGACGAAAATTTGCATACCTCCGCGGAGACGAAGAACGAGGTGGAGAGTAGATTCTTTCTGGATATTGTAATCCGAAAGAGTACGGCCGTCTTCAAGTTGTTTTCCGGCGAAGATCAAACGCTGTTGGTCGGGGGGAATGCCTTCCTTGTCCTGAATCTTGGCCTTGACGTTGTCGATTGTGTCAGACGACTCCACCTCAAGGGTGATCGTCTTGCCAGTCAAGGTCTTGACGAAAATCTGCATACCACCACGAAGGCGAAGGACGAGGTGGAGCGTCGACTCCTTCTGGATGTTGTAATCCGAGAGAGTTCGACCATCTTCAAGCTGCTTTCCGGCGAAGATGAGGCGTTGTTGATCGGGCGGGATACTGGAAATGGTTGATCAGCATATAGCACAGTTGCGAGGTAGAGGGCGAACTGACCCTTCCTTGTCTTGGATCTTGGCCTTGACATTATCGATGGTGTCGGAGGACTCAACCTCGAGAGTAATTGTCTTGCCAGTGAGGGTCTTCACGAAGATCTGCATGTCGATTGGAATATAGTGGTGAGAGGGGGATTGTAAGACAGGAGGGTCAAGGGCCCTGCTTATATACGCGGTAGCGGAGTTTGAATGTGAACTGCCTCAGTGAGTCAGGTAAACGTTGACAAAGCCTGTGCAATCAGGTATCTAGGTTCCTCAGCATTCCAGAACCCTTTCATTTCGGCAACTACAACATCATTCGTCAAACCAAAGGTGTATTGTAAGGTCCTTTTCCATGGAAGCTGATGCTATGATATTTCGAACGGGATGTGTCTTCAAAAAATCCAATTAGGCTAGGGAATTGTGGAGGACAAACAACCTACAGCTACAGCCAGTACCACATCTTCACAGGACGTTGAGCACACGGTTTAAGGGATAGGATGGCCACACGTACCACGATGGCCTTCAAGTACCTGGAGAATCTGACGTGTTTGCAGGTCCCAGATATATATTTTATTATCTTCGCTCCCGCTGACGATATACTTTCCGCTGGAGGTGATAAAACAGGCTGGTATACAGTACGTTCTGTTGGAATGTCCTGTATAAGTTTTTACACATTTGGAGGTCTGATAATTCCAGAGTCGTATGGTGGAATCCTGTGTCGACGCCAAAACAAACCGGGAATTAGGAGAAAATTTGACATAAGAACTAGAAACTCAAAAATGAGATGATCAATTTTTTCATGTCATGTACACGCTCACCAGATGGGATTATCATCGTCCACCAGTGTTTTCAAACATTGTCCAGACTCAGCATCCCAAATACGGCTGGAAGCAGACCTTTCACAAAGAGCTGGTTGTCGACCAAAGTGGGAAACTCACATCAATCCATCCATTGCACACGACACTACAAGGGTCCCATCGTGGTTAAAACTGACGGCAGTAACAGGGTCTGAATGGGCTGGTAAGATTTTGAGTGGTTTGCCTTGGAAACTGTAAATCCCAGGTGCTTCGCTGAGGTGACGATTGTTTTACCTCGTGCAATATCCCATATCCGGACAGTTTCGTCAAACCCCCCAGATACGAGAAGATTCGAGTTTGGATTGTAATTCACGCAGAATACAAAATTAGTATGCCCATTCAGAGTTTTGACTTCATCGCGCTGCACGAAATCATTCTTGGGCGAAGTTCGAGGACAGAGGTGACTTACCTCTTCTACACTCCATATTTTAATACTCTTGTCGTCTGAAGCAGATGCTAGGTATTCTCCATTACTGGCCCATGCGATGTCCGAAATGCCTTCAGTATGCCCTTCCAGGGTGTGTAGTATTTGCCCGGTGATACCGTCCCAAAGTTTGATTAATTTGTCGGCACCTTCCCTCCAATGTTGTTCAGAATCGACGAATGTTTCACAGAGAGCATAAAAACGCACCAGCAGATGCGAGAATTGAACCATCAGGATTGAATTTGAGAGAAGAGATGGATTGTCTGTGTCCGCTGAGAGAATAACGCAGACTGTAACGTGGATTCCTAGAATAGGATGGTACAGCTTGTTGTCCTATGCTTTGTTCTACCTGAGAGCCACTGGGTTGTGAGAGCTGCATTGGACTAGATCCCATCCTTGCGAGTCGCGACGAAGCTGGCTTACATAAATAAATGGGTATCACGTCCCACGTGTTGGGAAAAAAAGTTTACCACTTGAATCTTGTTACTTGCCTTCATCATGACCTCTGAATGGTTGTCGCCTCCTACGCGGTCTGAATTGATAGAAAATCTTGTTTCAGGTGTTGGTGAGTCAGTCCTGCGTTCTTTGTTCACCATACCTTTCACCTATATCATTCTCGTTTTAGACAGGTACAATCCTTCCAATGTCGGAATTCTTGAAGACTATCTCTACCACCAAATCCGAAGTGAGGAATACGACTGCTTGGCAAACTTGGCCATTTTGAAGCTGTAGGCCTCATAATTTTTGATCCTTATCCCGGCATTCAACGACTTTCAAGATATCAATTCAATCCCGATCTCTATAATCCTGACGTTGTCATCAACATTCTCATTAAAGCCTTGACAGCTTCCCCCTTTCCAGACTTTAACCTCTGTATATCACTTCTGGACGAGAGGTCCACGAACGCCCAATTAGATGAGCCCGACCCGCTCCCCACCATCTTGCCAATCCTGAAGGGACTGCATAACTTGCTCTTCCGCTGCCGTTTCCCGGCATTCTGGAAGGCCTACCGGTCCAGTCAACTGGAGTTTCTGAGAGACAATTACACCGTCGAGGTTGCAGGCTTTGAGAACGCCGTCAGAGCTGTCGCCATTCGTGGTGTCAGAGCCACCTTTACCAGAATAAGCTCAGAACGGCTAGGATCATATCTCGATCTTTCAGGTATGGTAAATCCTGCATGTCTCTCATATTATCACTTATTGGTTGTCTTTAGGGACAACCCTTGCTGCTTATATCCAAAAACTGGGATGGAGCGTTGACTCGTCAACGTCTGTTGTGACAATACCACCAAACCCGGACAATCAAATCGAAGCGACGATCGTCCAAGAAAGTGTCAAGCTACCTCGTTCGTTCAGCTTTTCCATCTATACACCACTGTATCTAATGAATGCCCTTTAGAGTTAACGAAGATTATTGCGCACTCAGTTACAAGCGCTTGAGCTCAACACACCAGAGCCTGTGACATGAATATACAAAAACAATTATTTCATACTTCTCTAACTCTGTACATTCTAAGATTACTCTCATGGACCGGTCGCGGGGTGTGCCTCAATCGAAATACCACCATGGTGGGGAACCCACATCCAGCCAAGTCATGGAAATACGTGTCCTTGGATCATCACTTTTGCCGTCGGAAAGAAAGCGAAGAAGCCATGATAGCTCTCCATTGTCTGTGCAGTCTTTTCCCTTCAGGCTTCAAAGCTTCACGCTTGACATAGAGGGTCGTATTCTTTAATTGACCAATTAAGCAAGGGTCATCCTACTCTAATACAGTGCAGTATGGAATCCCGTCAGAGACGTCTCCGTCTGCTGAATCATAATTACCATTTCGATGAAGGACTGGTGCCGATACATCACTTTCGCCAGGCCCGTCCAAATTAAATACATTCGAAGCGGAAGCGACGAGAACAGTTGCTCAGAGTACGTATTGGTTAGCATCCCGCGCACTTGAGCTACCAGAGCCGATGAAGCGCTGGAGAAGTTGAAGTCAGGAGGCTTGTTGAAGAAAACGGCGAAATACAGTCGGACCATGAGAACATCAATGGCTTCTGGGTAGTGGCAGGGTCTGTTGTATTGCATTGCAAGGTGGTAATTTTATTATACTTGTTATGGAGAATAGTTATCTTGAGCCTCTAGGAAGAATTAATGGCTCTCCGGTTCGTCCAAAGCATGTATGGATCTCGTGAAAGGTCATAGCCTTGAGCGGTCTTACGAGCGCTGCGTCGTGCATCGGGAAGCTTCGCGTTACTGTTGAGGTCCTAGATTGAGTTCTGGTTAAGCCAAGAGAAACTATTCTTGTTTTTAGAACGGTGCTTACTGCCACCCGTTTTCGCATTCCGGCCGTGATGTGCACCCACCACTTGGTAAGCGCTGACTTCAAAGCCAGCTCTCGATGGCCTTTGGAATTAAGCCAGGAAACGAACGCGTCAAGCTGTGCAACATATCAATCAGGCACCCTTTCGAGAAAACGCGTGGGACCGACCTCTTCAAGCTCCGTGTAAACCGCCCAATCCTGAGGGCCAAGCATACCTTCCTCACCTTCTTCCTCCTTTCTCCGAGCAGTAATGTCCTCGGAATCTTCTAGTGCCTTTTTCTCCAATTGCTGAAGGTCGAATTCACTCGGCCCTTGAATGAAAAGTCGACCAGTACCATATAGCGCAATTCCGCCACTGCCCACCAGCGATGCAGAGCCCATACCATCAAACCACCAGATCCTGTTGTAGAAGCGGTCTCGACCCAGAGGCTTGACGCGTACAGCACCCAGAAGCTTTCTGAATTCGCGCTCGATGCTCTCTAGTCGTCGCTCCAGCTTATTGACCTCTTCATCGAGGCGGCGGTGTTCTGCCATAGCCTGTTTTTGGGATGCCTGCTTCGCTCGCGCAGCCTCGCGTTCTTTCGAATGCGCAATAGTGTGCGCTTTGATCCTCAAGTCTTTTTGGCGGGAACTCTTCTTACCACCCGCGGCAGACGTCGATTCCGAGCCACCCTCTGAAACATCCGAGAGTTCACTTGGGTCGAGCATGATTGTGTCCTCGCCATTTCCATTGGAGCCAGAAGAAATGTCTTCTTTCGATTCCCCTATGAGCACCCCCATCTCCTCTTGACTGGAAAATATAAAAATGAATATAAGGTCTCTAATATGGTTTGAAGGCAGCGGTCACTCACTGCTGCTTCTTCATACGGTTGACTTCGATTTTCTCTTTTCTGAGCGCAGTCAATTGCTCTTCACAAGATTCCATGTGAGCATGGATAGCCTTGGAGGATATGGCCAGGTTACACATGAAGGACAAGATGGCGATGCGGTCTTCAGCCGAAAGACTGTAGTATCTATCGTTGGGGTAAGCGACCTCGGAGAGGACAGTTTCAACGCCTTCAGGTAAAGGCAGCCTTGATTCAGAGGTTGGTTCAGCAGGAGAGAACAACAGTTTTGTGAGAATTTGCTGCAGCCTTGGAAAGTTGGTCAAGTTCGCGTGCTACACGCTGGGTCAGTATATTGCCCAGAAATGTACAAGTATTGAACAAACATCTTTCAAGCATCCAACAAGGGCGTCTTCCCAACCTTCGCGACCTTCAGCAAACCGGAGAGGGACTCGTTCCCAGTTATTGCCCACGTCCGCCATAGCTGCAACCAATCGGTCAACTGTGATCCCAAACACGCTTTCTTCAGTGTCGTCATTGTTTTCGATATCCTCCTTTTTCTTCAGGAGTGAAAGAAGAGCACTGTGTCTAACGAAGGAGACAGTGCGGAGGTTGTATATCAGAGTCGAATGGATCTCGGCAAGGAGCGGGCATGGAGGATCAACAACGGAATGACGAAGAGAACTTTCAAATTCGTCCAGTGAGAAAACCGATAAATGTAAAGGTTGTCTGAAAAAAAAAAAAAATGTCAGATAAATGGAGTTACACATAAAAGGCCAACGATTTACCCATAAACCACTAAAAAGTTCCAAGTCATCAGGAAGGCTTCAAAGCTACCCATCGAATCATTGAAGGGCAAACATGCCCTATTAGCCAGCGGCCTTGTCAACCGCATGCCCGCCTTCTTGTCCTTGTCCGCGATTCGAACGTCGAGGTCTTCGGTAGGGTAACGTACGGGTCTCTTCTTCTTCTTATCCGCTGCAATTCGTTCCGCTTCTTCTTTGGCGAGTCGTTGCTTCTCAGCTTTCTCGCGGGCTTCACGTTCACGTTTCTCAGCTGCAACGATTGCAAGTACCGTTAGGTGCTGTCGTTCACATATGCGCATAAATAGTTTCACCTCGATCTTCTTGAGCAGCAGTCATCTTTTTCTGCTTCTTATTGGGAGGTCCCTCCTTATCTTCCCATGCCTTTTTCCTTTTATCAATTTCACCTCTTTTGATAATTTCAACGCCTTGTCGAGTTTCTTCAGGCATGATCGAATCAACCCCATATCGTTTAGCAATGTTCGCTTTAACGGTCCATGGCGACGCGACAGCTGCCTCACGATCCACACAGTCTCTAATGAAGCGACGGAGGATCGACTTGGAGAATGACAGGCGGTCGCGACTGAAAACAATTAAAGTAAGCCATATAACTGAGATTGAGAACAACAAGAAAACCAAGAACCTCATCATCCCACATTGCACCTCAATGAGGCTGCCCACCAGGCGTTTATCTGCGTCGGTGATTTTCGTAGAGCTTTTGCCTTTCTCGTGACTTTTATCACGTTCGAGCTCGGTCAGATGCACCCAGTAATAATACAGGGTAGGATTATCGTTCGCAAGTGCATCTTTGGCAGGTACTTTGAGATCACCTCCGATGACATGGGGTGGATCATCGTCAAGGGTTGAGGAAGAGGAAGCGTCTTTATGCGCGTCTCTTGCGTTCGCGTCGGCGTTGTATTTTGGGGGATAGACCTTCTCCACTCGAGCATAATACCTTGACGGGGGGTTAGCAAAGACAATTCAGGGAGTGAGGTCCATGAAACTCACTTGACACCTGAAAGATCAACCAAGACTCCTGAAAAAAGAGTGTAAAGGCGGGGGTGACATAAAGCAATGACAAGAAACGCACGCTCGCCAGTGAAGTAACGGTCTTTGAAGCGCTCGTAAACGGCCTCGACCAGGTGGTCAAGACGACCCATGACCTCTACACGAGTTGGAGGATAAACTGACGTGAGATGGAGAACATGAATGGAGAAACGGAGGGAAGGGACGCACGCCATTGAACGGCTTTGAGAACGGCAGGTTTAAGAGGCTCAGAGAATCTGGTGTGGAGGGTGCGTGCTTCCTGGCGCTCGCTGTCGACTGCCTGGAAATAGTCAAGCCCACTCTTTCCTGTGACCTCGCACTGGAACTGCTTGAGACGGTAAAAGGACATGCGGGCGGCATATGCTCTGGGGAAAGAGAGGTGAGGATCGGGGAAAGAAGGGGTGAATGGAAACGAACTCGTAGGTGTCGAATATTTCGCCTGTCTGGACGAGATAAAAGACATGCTTGTTGGGATCCGACTGAGCAGCCTGCAAGAGGGCATCTGAGGGCTCGGTAAGGACTACACGCTTGCGGCGACAAGTTGGCATGGATGGGGGGCAGGGAAGAGTAGGTGGGGGAGTTGTGGGAGGAAAAAAAGGGAGAGTGCTGATGGCAAAGAAAGGGACAGGTGGCTGGTCCGAGTCGGAGACGGGGGCTGATCATATTATTCAACTACAATTCCCTCTACTCACCGCCTCCCGAACCACCACACTGCTCTCTGTCTACCATTCCGACACCCTCTCTGTCACTCGCCAGCTTCCCACCATATGTATCCTCTCCTCTCTTTCTTGCACAACCTCAACTTTCCACTTGTCTTCTCCACCCAACACCATGCACCGCGAACCCTCTGGTAATTGGTTCTTTCAAAAGCTACCCGCCACTACAAGGAAAACTTGAAGTCCTGTTCTCATTTTTACCTTCGCATATCACGTGATCCCCGACGCGTAAAAACAGTCCTTCACCGTTACCTTTTCTTAATCTCTTCTTACCTTTAAAAAGTCTTTTACTGTTCCTTTTCTTTCTTTTCAACTAGTAGCTAACGAGGTCGCTTTGGTTACCTGAGTTACTTATGTAACGTAGTTAGCTAATACATCATTCCATTCCATTACCGTGACACAGCCAGTACAATCACAATGCTACTACTACACATTATGGTCCGAAGTATAGCCATAGAAATAATTGGATACAATACAACTAAATTGTCGGAATCCCAAGAGTTAATCAATGCTACGTCGCTTGTCTTCCCTCCTTGATGCCTCAGGCGTCCCAATGAGCCGTAGTCTATCCCGGAGATTTGAACGTGGAATAGAGTTAGATGCAACCTGCTCGGCTTCGGCACGATCCTTCTCATCGTCGTCGTCAAGTGCCTTCTTCTGTAGGGCATGATTACATCCAAATTCGAGGCCCATGGAAAAGGAGGAAACTCACGCACCGAGTTCTTCTTGTTCAGAGAGAAGAAGCGCCTTACACCTGAGCTTCCTTCTCGGCTATCTTTGGGATTCGAGGTTGATTGCGATTTCTTGTGCTTGGAATCCATGGCGTCAATGATGACAATCGCCTTTGCAGCGGCAGGAGAATTCTCCATAGGAGGCGTGGAACACGGACCTGGTCCACACGATGAGCTTGGCTCCGGTAACCGCACGCCCGTGACATCGCGAGGAGGGCCTTCTGAACCTACACTAGGACTCGGGTTATTGGAATTTTCCACATTTACCAATACCCATCCTTGGCCCCCACCCATAGCAGCATTTTGCGGTTCCAGATTCGGCAAGGATGGAGGAGGCGATGTGTCCTGGATAACCCTGACCAACGCGGCTTCGCTTTTTCGCAATGAAATACTTGGTTTCACGATATCTGGCGATTGAACACGGGACCCAATTTCGTGGATAGGCGTAGTCAGCGGCTCGCGATTCGGTGTTCGCTGCTGCCCTAGTTCATCTTCTCCCTTTTCCTCAATTGGAGTAGGCTCCCAACCCCCTGGGGGCATGGGGCTGCTGGAGAGGCGATTTGGCTTCGGTTTTGATCTCTCCGATTTGGTATTAAGTTCTTCCTTCACAGGACCTGTCCATTGGATTGGGATCTCATAACTCATCTCACTCTGCGTGGAGAATGTAGAGTCCCTGAATGTGCCAATTCCAAGGAGAGGTGGTGAATGTGAAGTATGTTCCTTAGAAACACCAATTTCAGATAAAGCAGCTTTTTGCGGGAAAGGTAGTGCGGGGGGCACAGTCAGGAGTGGCGGCGTCTTGACTCTGTCAGAAACTGGGTTCAAGGGTGGTCGCCCATGGCCAGTGGTGTCACCTCTGCTCGGTGCCAGTGAAATAGGTGTTGAACTAGCCTTCTCATTAGGACCGCCTGCCTCAAAGGGGGATGCAGTATACAAGATATTTGGACTCGTTCCAATTCCTGTCATGTTCTCAACCCCAGCAGAAATAGTACTTGGCATGTGAGTACGAAGCGGGAGAGTATCCTCGGGTGCATCGGTATCCTGTACAACGGAAACGGGGACCTGTGCACGAGGCGCGGGCTTCCGAAGGACATGAGGCTGAGAAGGCGCAAAACGCGAGGGTAGAAGATTGTCTGTTGCAGCCCGAGTATGCTGGAAAGAGGGAGAATGAAGAACAGGGGGAGGAGGATCAGTCGCAAGTTTTCGGTGGTGAGATTGTGGACTTGGACCGAAAGATGTTTCCGGAGCGAAAGGGCTTATAAGAGGTGGGGCTGTGAGAAGGGGACCACTCGTATCTACCAAGCTTTGTTCAGAGATGTCTTCGACATCTAGTGTTGGGCCAGTAAAAATCCACAAGTCTTTTACTCTGGAGCGATTCGTCAAAGAAATCGAGGTCAGCAGGGTGAATGAATGCGAATCTAGAGAGGTCAAAAGGGAGAGAATGTGAGTCAAAGAATCAGTGGCAAAAGTGTCTTGTTGAAACCCTGAGAAATCGGTAGAAAGGTGAGCAGAGAAAATGGTGATTTCTGAGCAAGACTTGCATTTGTAACCCTTTAGTTTGAACTCGTACGAGTTGTCACCAACCTTCTTCTCTGCTACAACCCCTCTCGGCCATGAAGCGCGTACGGATTGAAGAATGGCTGGAGTGAGGTGGAGTGGTGGAGCTATTACCCTCATGATAGTAACTGACGAGAATGAAATGGCGAAGGGAACGCGACTCGTCTTGGGAGCATCTGGGAGGGAACTTGTCAGGCTGTCGTTCTTGAGAGCCGAGGCGGATGGAACCAGAGAGCGAGTGGATGAAAGAGTGGCGGGCCGCGAAAAAGTCATAGCAAGACGGTCGTCAACTTCTCTTCCATAATCAATAGTGGAGAGATAGGTGTAGCCGCACTGGTAAACGACGGCAATGATGTCGACTAGGAGCTTTTCAGTTGGCACAGACTTTGGATTTGCCCAGGGCTTGTCATCAAGAGCAAACTCGCACAAGTTTTGGACTGCATCTTCGCGGAAGGATAGGATAAGGTGTTTTCCGTCGAAAAGACGACGGAGGGCTGCGACGGCCGGAGAAGAGAAGGCGTAGAGGCGGATGCAGTTTGCGTTGGAGAGGGCGAGAAGGGCGAATTGGTATGGCTGACTGCGTTCCTGCTTGATGAACTCTCTGCGGGGCCTAAACGCGGTCTCCATTCTGCCATTTCAAAATCCCTCCACCCATCTTTTCTAACTTGCTGCCGTGATGTCACATTCCACGTGCTTTTTGCATGGCGTATGTGACCGCCCAAAAAGAAATTTCATTCCTGCGATTTATAACTCGTGGGTCGTGGTGCCTGAAAGCGGCCAGTGGCGGAGACAGGTTGGATTGCGGTACTATGGGACATGGCAGTACCCGACACAATGCGAACGACAGAAGAAAGTAAAAACGAAATGTGCCAATGCTATACCCGGAATACAGAGGACGTGAATACGCACGAATTGTGACGAGACCAAAAAAATATGGGGCCCGTTGGAGCAGACCACTACTACCATTGGCACAGAAAGGAAGAAAATTCAAACAAGGAAAAGTATATGATAAGGTGAAGAATAAAATATACTTAAAACGAACGCAATTGTTACGGGGCTTCCCGGAACGGGAGAGTGTCTGTCTTGGAAAGTACGCGAGAGTGGATAGTGGGTTCGGAGTGTGTGAGGACGTAGAAAGTAGGTGCATAGAGTGATCGGGGAATGAATGTAGAGTCGTGGGGGAAATGTGAACGACAAAAAGACGATGAGAGGATGGCATCTTTGGGGGGGGGAAGGTACCAGAAAAAGTTGTTCACAAGGGATGCAGAGGGATAATGGGAGCAAAGGCAGATAAACTAAAACTGTCTCTGTGTCCTTCACCAGAAGTAATCACGATCATTCGAGAAAAGGCAGCAGTGGAGGTGTCCCGACCCTAAGCCCAAGTATCCAAAATTTTGGCCTTCAAATAGGTTGTGGTTGCCAGAAAGGTAGGATAATGGTGCGGACGATGAAATTGAGACTATTGCAAGGGAAAGTGATGGATGTATGCATGTTGATTGAATTGCAGAGACGTATTGCGAGGGTTGTCGGTGGGACTGTAAAATTACATTTTGCGCGGTTGCTTGTGTTTTAGACAAAGACAGAAAAACTTGGATGATACTGAAACAAGAAGCGGTCTACTTTTGGACCACTATGATACGAGTGCTGTTCGAGGCGACGATATGTTGAGGTTGTGGAGTGCTGGACGACCGAAGGTGACAAAGTCATGTGGGAGGAATTGCTCTGGAGGATTATCAATTCGAAGCTTGTTCAGAACAGGTTCGAATGTCGAGGACACATTTTCTTTGTCATCTGAAGAATGTGAAGCCGAGAATGGGTCACTGCTGAACGCAGGTGTCACCGGGGTCAGGGGCATATCGTCTGAAATGTCGGAGGCAGACGTCGTGGAACTCGTTGGCGTGTTCAGAGCGGAAGCCGACGAACGTTTAGGCGTAACAGGGAACGGGGCTGAGGTGCGGAGAGGGAAACGGTTGCCCTGGAGGTAATATTGAACAACAAAGGTCGCAGCCTTGGAGTAGAAAGCGTAGGAGTATTTCTTCACTAGAGTTTCTGATAGGTCGTTGACGTGTAGGGCCAATCGGTTATCTAAATGTTCGATGACTTCGAGACATTCATCGGTCTCTTCCCACACACGACGGGTCTTGCCACACAGGTATCTTGCTAACATCAAAGAGGCAAGAGAGATGGTGGAAGGCGGATACTTGATGAATTCTCTGTAAAAAAGAGTGATTTCCATCAAGAACCGGGCAACGTGTTGGACCTTTGGGTCTTCAACACAAGGGCCACAACACATGAGTCTCAACCATGCTTCGGCAGTAGGATGTCCAAGGGTCCATTGGATGGTCGAAAGAACATGACCTTCCATCTGGATGAAAGCAGACTCTTCGTATGTCTCACGGCAGATTTGGACAAGATCTTGCACCGTTGGCACCCGCTCTTTCGCGTCTTCAAACTTGGCAGCAATCCAGAGGGCAGCGCAACCCACAAGCTGGTAGTGTTTGATGTAAACAACACGGCGGGAAACGTATCTGTCGACAATGTTGAGGGTGAGGTAGAGTGTTTCTGGGCGAAGACGAAAGGTGAAATGAATTTCAACCAAAAAGTCGACAAGACAGGGTCGCATATGCCACCTGATTTCTGGTTGTTGGTCCATCGACTGGGTGGACGACATAGTATACCGCTATAGAGAACGAAATCAGTGGACGGGCAGTGAAATACGAAAAGAAATACAGACCTCCATATCGAGCATGTAATAACGAATTTCATCACGATATTCTTCCTCCAGGAAAATCCCTTCTCGGCGGAGAGCTTGGATTTGAGCTTCGCGCTGTCTTTGTTGGATCATGGCAACTTTAGTGGAGCGGGGCCTCCGTCGGGCAAGCCCATTGGCAGGGAGAAGAGGTGACTTGTGGGATTTGGAAATGCCATGGGGAGAGGGGCGTTTCTTCGGATAGACGAGAGAGTTGCGGGAATGTTTGCTTAAGACCACGTCTTTCATGTCGCAAATGGCGCTGGGGGGGTGTTCGAACGATTGAGAACTATTGAAATGCAGAAAGGGAGAAGAGAAGTCATAGTCAGCCATAGTGCCACAGGGCGGGCGTGAAGACAACAATAAAAACGCGTGTAGACGGGCTTGCGAAGCAGCCAGGAGTTTAGAATATCAGAAGAGCATGACAAGGAGCGGGCACATCCACATTAGGTGCATTGATCGAGATCATTTGGGAGAAAAACCCAAGGGCAAGGGAAAAGACCAAGGAACATAAAAGACTCACGAATCAAGTCAAGCAATTGAACATGCACTGAGGGAACGATGCAGGCAACAAAATGCGTGTCGGACGACAGTGGACTAAAAGATTAAGGTCGTGGTCAGCGTGGATGGTCGTAAGATACACAGCACTGAGGCTGGTGGATAAGGGGAGAAATAGAGTGGAACGACGTCGTGGAGGGGGATGAGCTCGACGACGACGATGGGAGGAGGAAGAAGAGGACAATGGAAGGGAATGAGAAATATCGATGGATGAGGGTTCCTGGGGTCTAGTCACGTCACATCACCCGTAACCACTCTACAACCGGCGCCGCTGCGGACAAATTCCTTGCCTTATCGGGCAGATCTCTTGCCGCCTTCGGTCCGGCTACCACACGTTCCACGACGAGCAAACAAAATCACAATTTAGACTCACCAACTGTGGAGTAGATATGGGCTGGTGGGGTGCAAATGAGCGAAAAGAAACAGCCTCTACAATCAGTACACATACCAACAGGAACAAGGGAGGTGTGTCGCTTGCTTGCACGATTGAGATTATTAGGGAGCGATGATTATTCAGTAATGTTGGAAGAAATGAGAACAAAGGAATGACTGTGGGTGAGTGAAATGGGAGCTGTCTATGGTCTTAGATGGTCGCCACGTCGAGGATGGCGAAAAACAAAGATGGCGCTGTTGGCACACTCGAAATGAAGCGAGCGTGTCCAAGGGAGCTTTGAGCGGGTAAATGCCAGTCCGAACTGGACTAGACAAGGACGCCGATACAAGGAGAGGGAAGTAGAAAGAGTTGCGTCGACTAAACAACCAACAACTTTTCAAGGACAAAGGACAAGGGCATGCAAGCTCTTCAGGTTCAGTGCCTTCGGGCATAATTCGTTCTATTCCCATCCCTGTTTTGATACAAGTCCAACACGTTTCCTGCCTGCAGGCAAAAAGAATGACAAGATTCGCCCATATTATGTCATCCGCCTGCCTATCTTGGCTGGGAATCTGCCTTCATATGGGCCTATCTTTGAGGCACCATTCCTCTCAACCTCTAGAAACAGTCCTCCAAGTCATCGATCAACTGTCTTTTAGTAGCGTTGTTTCACCTTGTAATATTTGCATCATCACACCCTGGCCATTATCAGGTCCTACCTTCACTTGCAAAAATCCCACATCACGGAAGGTTGTACTTGTACCGAATAATGGACTAATTTTAACAGACTCACGGCGCCATTTATCGCATGTTGCCGACGTTGTTCGTTAGTCTCCACGACATGACAGTCGAATGCTATAGTTCTCAAGCGCTCCGATTAACATCAATGACCGACAATAGCAGGGACGAGACACGAAATGCGATGCCGGCATTATCGATGCAACGCATTCCGCATTTATCTTTCGTGCGCTCGAACCCTTGCGCCTTGGGTTGATTGCACTCCTTCAACCCTTGTCCTTTGTTGCGTGTCAGAACACCCGTCATAGCTTTATCATATTGAGTCCTCAGCGCCCCCACCTACAAGTTCGTCTAACCCAGCCCATTTAACCTTTTTCATGATCCTGCTATGTATATTCTGTATGTATTTGTTCAAACCGACTGAGATGTCCGAGAGTCCGACCACGGATGTTTTCGTAGGTCAAGAACTTGTGGGGCTTCAAACCCTGGTCTCCATTCTCAGTCGGCAAATAACCCATCATCCCTCATGACATGTGTATTTGATGAAGTCGGTCGAGCGGGCATCGCTCCAGCCAAGCTCCAATTTGTCTGTAACTATTAATGGTCGGGATCCTCGCTTTGCTCATGAAAATGGCGAAGAAACGGAGGCGACTAGGTGAAGACGTGGGGTGATATTTCACTGAACGTAAGTCCTTACTTAAAAATGGGCGGCATTGAAGACCATCGTGCATATCTGCCAGGAATATGATTCAGGCACAATGACACATGCCAGGAATTCTGTAAAACTATACAATTGACAAATGAATTATTTTGACTGCACAGGGTCTTAAATATCCTTGAGCAAAACACAGTGGGATGGGTAAGTGTTCTATGGAAGAGCGCACGGTCATCCTTGCTAGATGAAGTTTACGATTGCGAACAAAGAAACGTGGACATTAAGGTCTGAATACAACGAAAACAAAGCTGCTGGAAATAAATATCTCATTCTCTATGACCACCCATGAGAAGCGCCATCAAATCATGAGTTGGCTGATTGTTTCCAGGATGACCCTGTTGCTGTAGATGCGGAGGTAGCAAGTGTGGTAGCAGCTGAGGCATTAAATGAGGTTGCTGCTGTGAGCGCATGACGGGATGGGAGGGTGCGGCGGGTCCTTGGTGAGGGAATGAGCCATTGGTTCGAGTTCCACCAATGCCAGAGCCTCCCAATCCCATGATGTGATGGTGGTTAGCAAGTCGCGGGTCCATGCTGGGGTGTCCAATGTTCCCCAAAGGGTGTTGCTGCGCATTGCTGTTGTGTACATGCGAAGGAGCTGGACCTCGGGGTTGTGCGCTGCTGAAACTGTTATTGATACTAAAGTTATTGAAAGGAATTTGCTGCTGCTGCTGCTGTAACAAGGGGTTTGTATGAAGGCTGTTGTGTGGGCCATTGGAAGGAGGCCCCGGAAGCCCAATAAACTGGGAAGGCTCGTGAGGAGGTCGACCGCCGAGGTTAGCTAGGCCAGGAGGTAGCCGTTGATGCGGCGGTCCAGTTGGAAGAGGGCTTAGCTGGTTTAGGTTGGGCGAAGGACCGCCCCGATAATGGGGCAGCTGTAAAGATTGTATGGGCAATCCTGCCTGGCGATTTGGTTGCTGACCGTAGATGGGGGTTGGGCCCGGATACAACGAGTCGAGGGTTCGCGATTGCTGCTGCTGAGCGATGCGTTGCAAGTTGTAATGTATCGAATCATCATCTCCGAGTTGCGCCGGATTGTTGTCCCGACGCAGAGGTGGGATCGGTCGTAGTCCAGGGACCATTCCGTCCGGCACAAAACTTCGGTCATCTGCCCGACTATCGTAAAGAGGCTCGAGACGATTGCCATGGTGTTGAGTTTGTGGGAGGGGGTGTTGAAGGGTATACAAACCTGGTCCCTGAGTGAGGGTCCCGTTGTTGGTTAGGGATGTACTGGCGTTGGAGCTTTGAGTCAGGTTTCCTTGCTATGGTTGGGATATAAGAAAAACACGGATTAATAACAACTTATTACTTGCCTGAGTAGAATTCCTAAGCATTGCAAACAAGTCATCCATGGTACGTCCGTCACCTGGATTCACGTTGAGACTGCCAAAACCAGATTGTTCCGGCCGCTGATTTTGGTTCGGCGAGGGAGACGGGAACACTCCTGGGAGCTGTTGTTTCAAAGGAGGGACTCCATCTCGACCCTTCCCATCAAAGAACTTGGCAAAACGACTTCCTTTAGGTCCTGATACCCCATTGAAATTTGGATCGGGAGAATTGACATTGGAGTTGAATATTGGTTCCATCGACCGGTGATGAATATTCAAATTCAAAGGCATTCCCATATCTCTTGTATCCTCAAAGCCATGTGCCTGCAGTCGCTGCTCTTCGAACGGCGAAAATGTGGAAAGTGGTTGAGAGGATTCAGGCTTCGAATAATTCTGCGTCGAATCTAATGCAGCTCGTCGTAAGCTGCCGTATCTCAAAAGGGCATATCCAGCGGAAACGATCTCACCATAAGATGGATGTAAATTGTTGTCTAAAGTACCAAGGTTCGCTGGGGCTTTTGCAAATGCAAGTAATCGAGAACCTGCTGGGGGTTGAAATGAGGGCGTTGCATTAGGCTCCGTCACCTGTTTTGCTGGATTGATTTGCGACGTTTCTGGTGCAGCGAAACCAACAAAGTCGTTGGCTGAATTCCGGTTAGGAGATAAATCTGGGATAGGCAAGACTTTCGTCAAGGAAAGTGGTTCCTTGGGATCAAGAATTAGTGATGACGAATCTGTCGAAGAAGAGGAATCTTTCGACGTTCGGAATTGAGAATGGTCAATTTTCGCAACCAGTTCAGAAAACCCTGTGGTGCTGGCAGAAGCTGAAAAGGAGGTATTAACAGTCAACATACAAACATGACTTGCCTTGTCACTAACCTTCGATCAATATGTCGTGTCGTGGTTTACTCGAGGTCACTACGCCGTCGTCCTTACTTGATGGGTGTATTTCATGCTGATTAGGGAAGAGGTTGGGGTTGGGGTTCCGCTGATCCTTCAGCATCATACGTTTGAAGAGTTGAATTTCATCCAGTGGTTCTTGCTTCATATCTGCATGCAGGATTGACAACGAGGTTTCTTCAAGGCCTTGTGCGACAAGTGGGGCAGAAAGGTTGGCAGCCTTGTCTTTAAGTTCCTTGTCCTTTTGCTCCTTTTTATACGCTTGTATGCCATCCAGTTCGCCACTAAGTCTATGCCCTCCAAGTATAGCAGGGGATGAGTCGCTGGGAACGTATGTATCCATCCAGGCAGGTTCTTTCTCCTTTTCTCTTTCTTTGTCTCGCCTGTCATCTTTGTCCTTGATATCATCGGGTCCATTGCCAGTTCTGCGTTCACGACCAGAAGAGCGTTTATAACGTCCATCGCGATCATCACCAGGAGTCCAGCGCCTGTCTGTGCCACCTTCCCAGTGACCATCCTGGTTACCTTTGTCACGGCCGCGTTCTCTGCGGGAAGCTATCCTTTCCTCCCGCTTGCCATCGTCCCTCCAGCGTCGAGCATCCTCTTCAGTTTCAAAATCACGATCACGCCGAGCATCATCCTTCCGATGGTCATCGCGTTCGCGTTCCCCGCGTAATGTTCTCTCCTGTGGTTCGTCACGTTCACGGTCTCTGCGAGATGGTGAGGGTTCACGTTTGGCTCCTGAAGAGTCGCGCACTCGGGAACGGGCGCGATCTCGATCTTCTCGTTTCCCATTTTCCGGGCCTATGGAATTGTTAGTGAATATGGTGCCGGATACGTAGATATAGACTGACGATCGTCACGACTCGTGCGAGGAGGTTCGGCACCTATGAACATATATGAAAAGTTTGAAGAACGTTCAGAGACGAGGCATCCACCTCTTCTCCAATCTTCGCTTGCCTCACCGATTTTTTTCTTGACGGACTCCCGAGTTTCGGCCCTACGAGACGCAGAGTTGGACGCTAGAGCTTGTGCAGGTCTTGCAGGAGCACTCAGATGTGGAGCAGGGTCTCTTTCCTTATTTCTAGCATTTGACTGGGGTTGAGCAAGTCTATCACGGTCATACTTATCTGAGAGCTGCGAAAATGGTAAGTATCACTAAGGATTGGAGGTATCGACGAGCTTACATGGCGAAGACGTTCTTGTCCTTCTTTGTCTCGTATATCTCGCTCTCTTTCCTTCTCGCCATCCCGGTCTCTGTCTCTTTCTTTGTCACGATCGCTTGCCCGTATGGATTGATGCTTAAAGTTACCCATTTGAGATGGCTGTGTAAGTCCTGAACGAAAGGTTGGTCTTGACGGAGCATCTGGAAGCAAGGCAGAAAAAATCAGGATGCCACTGGCAAATATCTGTTGAAGCATAACGCACCCCCGTCGTCGGTGTCACGACGAAAGCTGTGAAGCCGATGCCAACGTCAGAACTCCCCTTTCGAACAGCTTTGGACAGAACTAACCGGCGCTCTCGGGCAGTGCTGGGGGTAAAGGGGTCTTCTTTTTTGACAAGATTTTCATTTTCAGAACTGCAAGAATTCGATGTTTAAGATGACGACTGAATTCAAGAAAATATAAATACCCAAACCAAACTTTGAGCTCAGGCATGTTTGGTGGAGGTTTGACCAACGGAGAGGTTGAAAGATGGACAAGCTGCTGTCGGGTATATTTTCTGAATGGAGGGGGAGGATGCAGCAGATTTTCAAGTTGTTGACCATTGTGGTTCTGTGAAGAGCCATCAAGTGCTGACTGCTGGGTAGACTTGAAGTCTTCTGGATTGTTGACGGGCAAGGATTCAGTGGGCAGGGTAGACATGGCTGGAGTAAGAGTTAGGATTGCCACACAAACGCGGGCCTTGAAACGATCACAAGCGTAACTCAATTGGAACAAACCAATAATATGTACAATGAACTTCATGCTCACTCTCAAACATTTTATTCTAAAACAACAGGTTCTCAATCTCTACCGACATGCCGTCCGGACATCTAAGGGTGCGTCGTCTTTTCACAAACCCCAACCTTGTTGACAACTACCACCGACAGTTATACCAGACCCCGTGACAAGGAAAGAGACAGTGGCCTGGATTCGCAGTGAATTTGAACGCAACAGAAACCTGACTGATGTGGTATGTCCCAAAATACCCCCCAGTGTATTGCGCTGAGTGCCTTAGAAGGGTCTCATAGAGGACAGGCTGAAGATAGCACGCCGGGAAATAAGAACCATCTTGCCATCTATCTTCAATTTCAACAAATAATCTCGTGCAAGGTCACAGTTCATCCGACGGCAAGCACCGGCCTGTACTGATCCCCTGAGTCCGCAAACCAGATGAGGAGCAATGTTGAAGTTTTAAGTGTAAGGTCCATAGGACCTGGTCCAGCGCCTATCAGTTGCAGACAGACGCATTACATAGCTCTTTACCCACCTTATCCACGATCTCCTTCATCCTTGATAACCCACAAACGACCCGCACTCAACGATGGAGCTCTTCATGCGTAACGTCGACTGGAACATCGACAAGCACGTAGTGACCCGACTGTTCGCAAATCTACTCCATGGTCCCTATTTCACCGATCTTTCCTCAACCCCCATCAATTTCCATGTCCAGCTACACCCGGATAAAAAACATATTCGAGGACATGGTGGAACTGGTGCATTAACACTTCCTACAATTGATATAGGCAAACGTTTTTTGGACTTGTACCAATTACAACCCCTGACCGTCGGAAAAAAAACCATCTCCCTTTCAAACAGTACAAGGTCCCCTCGACCAGATGTCGTTGAGAGTATCAGACTCCAGCCATATATTGACCCCGCCATTCTGGTGCAGCGCGAAAGTCGTGCTGCTCAGCTAAATGCGGGTCGCATTTCTATCGAAACCATCCAGTTTGGATGGGAATGCCGAGACTATATGTTCTCCATCGAGTGTGAGCACAATTGCGCTGGGGAAGCAGACCTTCTCTTCAACGATGAACGAAGGGAATTAAGGGTCAAACTTCGGAACCAAGACGAAACTTACTTCATCGCAATGAACTACTCCCACATCATCACCATCACCATGAATAAGTACCTCGAAAACAAGCATGTCATAGTATTCACCTTGAACACTCCTCCCTCCTACGAACGCGATCGAGGATCCACTCGTCAAAGACTCTCTTTTCTTCCGATCCCTGATCATGAGCGTGTAGCTCCATACGCTTCTCTTGCAATCCGTTTGGTGTGCAAGTCCGCAGGTGATCTGGAGGAATTTCGGAAACTTAGCATTGCCGCCCAGCTTCAGAATAGAATCTCTGAATACGAATACCCAGTCGTCCGTCGAAACTTATTTTCGCAATTTGCCTTGGGAAGGCTCCAACTATATCTTCGACAACTCAACTGGTGTATAGCCTTCCAGATCGAATCCCTTGTGCGCAGCATGGTTGTTGATGTCATAGAGGTTCTTGCGCTTATTCCCGAAATTGTTCGGATTATTGGCCTTAAAGGGAGGTCATTCGCAGCAACGGTGTTGAAAAACTTCTCATCTCGTATGGAATTGATGTGGAACGAAGACGAAGTGGAGGCAAAGACTGTTTTACAATGTTTTCTCGACACAGAAAAAGAAGTTTTGAAATACAAAACAATCCAAACCGTGAAACCGAATGAAGGTAGCCTTTGCGACACTTACCATGTCAACATAACCCCCACAACAATGAAGCTTGTTGGCCCTCTTCCTGACCGGTCCAACCGCGTCATCCGCGCATATGAAACAAGACACCAGGAATCCTTTTTGCGCGTCAGCTTTCTAGATGAATCCAGCTTGCGCTATCGCTTCGATCGTGAAGTGGATGGCCCTGAATTCATCCGCACTCGCGTGGGGCCGTTTTTGTTGGACGGGTTGACGATCGCAGGTAGGAAATTTGATTTCCTCGCATATTCGCAATCCGCCCTGAAGGAGCACGCTGTCTGGTAAGTGGTCCCCTTCTTCAGTTCCACAAGTTCTCAAGTCCCAAATTTCAAGGTTCGTCAAACCTTTCCGGGATCGTATAAAGGGCTATGTTGATGCAAAAGCGATTATCGAAAGCATCGGCACCTTCGACAATCTCCAGTTCGACCAAAAACTAATATATTGTCCAGCACGATATGCTGCTCGGCTTTCACAAGCGTTCACCGCTACTGACTCGGTTGAAGTTGAAGTCGAAGAAATATTCCAGAATGAAGATATATATACAATGGATCGAAAATATCAATTTACTGATGGTGTTGGTACGCTCTCCAAGGACCTTGCCCGCGAGATATGGGCCCAACTGAAAGCGACCAAACGACAAGGCCGCGCCTCCAGGGGGTCTCCAAGTGCCTATCAGATCCGATTCATGGGATCAAAGGGGATGTTATCCGTCGACTATAAGCTTAGTGGAAACGCTATATGCCTCCGTCCATCCATGATCAAATTTGATGCTCCCCGATCCACAAATATCGAAATAGCGCGAGCGTTCGACCGCCCTGGTCTTTATTACCTCAATCGTCCCTTAATAATGCTGCTCGAAGGCCTTGGAGTTCCATTTGATGTTTTTAAAAGATATCAGGACATTGCTGTTCATGAAACGAGGACTGCAGCCCTTTCTCTGCCTCGTGCCGCCTCCCTCTTGGAGGGCCATGGTCTGGGGACCTCCTACAGACTCCCATCGGTAATGCGGAGCCTTGAAAAGCTATCTATCGGCAGTCTTCCTGGCAACCAATTCTATGAAAAAATGCTAGAATATGCTGTCAACCATATCCTCCGTCTTCTCAAAAATAATGCCCGCATTCCGGTGCCTGGTGCTTGGACGTTGGTAGGTGTTGCAGATGTTCATCGACATCTCAAACCTGGGGAAATTTTTGCATGCATAAAACCCGTCAATGGGAGAACAAGATATCTCTCAGGGCGAATTTTGATATCTCGCTCACCAACTATACACCCTGGAGATGTCATGATCGTCAATGCTATTGGGATACCACCACGAGGTTCTTGCTTTGACATTGAACCTCTTCCAAACACGGTGGTTTTTAGTGTTTTAGGTAAGTCTTTATATTATCTTCCATTATCGTCAATCAAAATGCCACCTTGTGCAGGTGACCGCCCCGTACCTTCTTGTCTCGGAGGAGGGGACCTGGATGGGGATGTTTATAATCTAATTCCTCTGGATGACTTTCCAGAGTTCGAACCCTCAAGGCTATCTCCTCCTGCCGACTACGATCCAGCGCCAAAAAAATTGTTGGATCGTCCCAGTACGATGACGGACGTTGCTGAGTTTGTAATGGAATACATCAACTCCGATGTAAGTTTCCTTTCCTTCATTCCTTCAGTTTTTTCATGCTTCTTATTAGGTCGTTGGAATAATTGCCATCAACTGGCTCATTATTGCTGACCAAGAAGGAATTTTCGCTGGTGATTGTATGAAGCTCGCGAATCTGCACAGCAATGCAGTCGACTATCCCAAATCAGGACAACCAGTTGCGCTGAACTCGATCCCGAGACTGAAGAGTCGTATCAAACCTGATTGGAATGCCCCCGAAACCGTTGACATTTCTTCGGGAAATTTTTATGAAAGTACCAGGGCAATTGGGCGCCTCTTCCGTGCCATCGATCTTCCTATTGAACACGGATCAGATCCACACAGGAAGCGAGTACAAGTCCAGAACCACAATCGGCAACTTGAAGGTTTGGAAGATGCTCTCAACAATTTCAACTTGGCAGACGCTCGGGAGGATTACTTGTTTGCTGTTGTCGAAGTCTACGTTCGAGAGTTCATTGACACAAATTGGACTCACGACCAAGAAGAGGTGGCCTCCGTTTCACAACTGTTCACTCGCTACGCATCGGAATTGCGTGGGATCTGTGCTTCAAGCAATTTATCTCACACTCGTTCCGCTCTCATATCGGAGGAGGAGGCAATGGTAGGAACGATTGCGCAAAAAAGTTCCCAACCCAGAAAACGGAAGGACATGATGGCGAAACTCAGAGAAAGCACCGATGTTCTCGTCCGTGGAATAAGGGAAGAATTAGGAGAAGGTGTCAGCACAGCTTACCTGAAACGAGCTTGGATGGCATGGGAGCTGTCCATAACACAAACACAACGAAAGGAATTTGGGGCGCAGAGTTTTGGTTGGGTTGCGCTTGGTGCTATATTCGACGCAATTCGAGAGCTTAAGGAATCAGATGATAACTGAATGTGCAAAGATTTTATTTTTGAGGACAGCCAGCAGCTCTCTCTACCGAGCGTGATTTTATATACATATATTAAGCTTGGTTTCGCAAAACTAGTCCAAATGTCAGATTCGCCTCGAAAATGGAAACATTTCTCCTCACTGAGAATAACCGAATCCCCCCTGAAACATCGAGGTGAATAGCATAAAGCATTGAAAATGGAAAGGCGCACCTGAGGAACATTTTACTAATGAACCGATCTTTGTTAACTGGCTTCTTGTTTTTACCCTTGGGAATCTCGGTCCACATCTGTTGTGGCATTCAGTTAAAGTTTAAAGAGAGCTGTAATCATTGACCTCTTTCACATTTTCCAGAACCTGGACGATCGATGAATACGGAACGGCATGGCATACTCCTGACTCACCATATTGCTATGCCTATCAAAGGCTTTTACTCGCGCGAGCAATTTCTTGTTATTTCGAAGTGAAATTAGGACTTGAGCATGGTTTCGTACGGCCTGCTGCAGCACTGACAATGGTCCCTGTGAGATCTCATGTTCTTCAAGTTGTCGTAATTGAGCCTCATCTAGCTCAGATTTGGGAACGTGAACGTATTGACTTGAAATAGGTTAGGTATTAGTAAAGGCTTCACATAAAGGAAGAACTCACCTCATGTTGGAGAACGTTGAAGACAAGATAGGTATTTTCCTGTTGGAGGGTAGGTTGATTGTGGCAGACGTCCTTACCAAACAACACTTCGTCCGTGCCAATGATTTGAATTTCATTTTGAAATTTTAGAAAAATGGGTCGCCTCAGAGTCAAAGGAAAAGCTGGTGCAGCGAAGAACTACACTACAAGGAGCTCCGCTGTCAAGAAACTACAATGCTCGCTTGCAGATTTTCGTCGCCTCTGTATATTGAAAGGTGCGTTTCTGTTATTCTCTTCTGTACAACATCTCATAAGAAATTTAGGTATATTTCCTCGGGAACCCCGCAGTAGGAAAAAGGCAAATAAGGGGTCATCTGCCCCCACTTCCTTCTATTACACAAAGGATATTGCATACCTCGCCCACGAACCAATCTTAAAGAAGCTGCGAGAACACAAGGCCTTTGCCAAGAAGCTTTCCCGCGCACTTGGGCGGGGGGAATGGGGCAGTGCAAAGAGCTTGGAGGAGAACAAACCTACCTACCGGCTAGATCATATAATTAAAGAGCGGTGAGTGTTTCCTCAGCAATTATGTTTTACTGCCATCTAATTCTGTGTAGGTATTCCACTTTCATTGATGCTCTCCGAGATATCGACGATGCCCTGTGCATGGTTTTTCTGTTTTCATCCCTTCCGTCCAACTCCCGCCTTCCACCAGAGCTTGTTGAAAACTGTGCCCGCCTCGCAGCAGAATGGCAACTTTATGTCATGCATTCTCGAGCGCTCCGCAAAGTCTTCTTGTCCATTAAAGGGATTTATTATCAGGCTGAAATAATGGATCAGACGGTTACCTGGCTCGTTCCCTATATGTTCACGCAAAACGTAAGTCAATGTATTTCTGGATCATCAATCTAAAGCTTGATCTCTCCCAGGTCCCCACGGATGTTGACATTCGTGTTATGCTCACTTTTTTGGAGCTTTACCAAACACTTCTCAGTTTCGTGCTTTTCAAAATTTTTACAGATGCTGGATTGATTTATCCGCCTCCCTTGGATGCGAAGAAGGACAACGATGGTGCTGGTATCGACGCTCTCGTTCTTCAAGATTGTTCACGACAAATCCTGCCCGCCAGCATAACCTCTGCGGCAGGCTGTCAAATTACGGGGAAAACTGTTCGGCAGATGATCAAAACAATTGATGTCAGTTCGGAAAGCAATATTCCAGATGTAGAAATGTCGAACGCTGAACCAACAACTATGGACCCGGAAGAAGAATTTGTTCCTCAGCGCTCGGCTTCTGATAAAGCAGCCCAGCCCGCATTACCAACGTTACAATCCATTTCAACGTTACCGCGAACATTGTCCGTCAGCTTATTTGCCCCTTATACGTTTTTCTTGTCAAGAGAGACCCCTCGTCCCATCTTTGAATTCATAGTGCGCTCCTTTGGAGGTCGGATTGGTTGGCCCCCCTCGTCAGGGAGCTGTTCTTCCATCGACGAAAACGACCCAACTATCACTCATGTTATCGTGGATCGACCAGTTGTTGCAAAGCAGGAAACCCCCGACCAACGGGAATTACGGTTGAGGAGGAAATATGTTCAACCACAATGGATCGTCGACTGCATCAATGCAGGCAAAATTTTATTGGAGGAATCATACGCCCAAGGCAAACCCCTCCCACCTCATTTCAGCCCCTTTGGCGAATACGAAGGTGCCTACATTCCCCACGATGAACCTTCACACGAGGAACAAATAGAAGCAAATGAAGAAGACGGCACCGAGGAAAACGGTGAAGAGGAAGCTGGCGAGGCCTTGGACGAAATTTTTACTGCAAGTCATGACCCAGCCTCGCTGAGAGCGGCGGAGCTGGCAGCGGAAGCAGCCGGTGTTGATTATGGGGCGTTTGAAGACAGCGTCAAGAAGACGTCCAAAAAACAGGCCAAGATCATGAAAGTCGATCTGCTTGAGGATGCTGAAGGTGACATGAACAAGATGATGATGAGTAACAAGCAGCGAAAGTTGTACGAAAAGATGAAGTATAGCAATAAGAAGAAGGAGACCGAGGTATGAATTTATTAGCGAGGTTCGTGGTGCATGCGCTGATCCGCCGTTTTGTTAGCGCCAAGAGCTGGAGAGCAGGAAAAGGGAGTTGCTAAAACAGAGACGAAAAGTGTTATAGTAGAGTATAGTCACGTGGTTTATGTAAATAATTCACTACTCCAAGTCGTTCTTCCCTTTTTGAGTGTCCACTTGCCATGGACACTCACTTACTGTCCCCTGTCGACAAATACAGTGTCCGGGCTGGACCCCCACCTCCTTATGCCGCCACCCCCCTGGTTGTGGCAGAAACAACCACAACTCGGACAGAGGTTGTGACCACAACGACAACCGAAACCACCACCCATCTATTCTCTTTGCCACACTGGAAGAAGCGCAATGGTCATCCATCCCCAAGCCATTCTGCGAGCTCATTATCAAACCTTTTTGATAAGGCTCTTCCCACTACCCCTTCCAATGAAACCACAGGTCTGCACGCCGCGGACAAACCGAGCAATCCTCCGTACTCTGCTATATTTCCATCTTCAGCGTCACATCCAGAAGCCTTCCTAACACGGTCTCGAAAGGTCAGCGCCGGTCAACAGACAGCTGCTGCTTTGGCTCATGCTGCGTTAGGCATAGGGTTGCCCCATGCTTCGACATCGTTCTCTCGCACTGATATGAATACGATCGCGTTTGTGGCATCCCCGATATCCCCAAGGGATCTACCATCTGCAAATATACGACGGGTCAAGAGCTCGCAGCGCGTTCAGGCTAGGCACATATCTGAAACCCACGAAGGCGTGGTGAGCGAACAATCCGGAGAACGAAGGCGTCGAGGTCTTTCCTTTACAACGAGCTCTCTTCTGAGCCTTACTAATACCGACATCAAAGGGAAAGGTCGGGAATCTGAATCATTAATTACTTCCCCAAAGCCGTCTCCCAAAGCTCTCGTTCGTAGATCTTCTTTTTGGTTCAAGAAGAAAGGCTCCAATCCACCCGAAGGCTTCGTAAAACATATTCAAGATGAATTGGTTCCAACACTTCCTCCTCTCCCACCTGTTCATCATGTCACCCCTTTCAAGTCTTCAGATTTCACTGCACTTACAACACCATTGGCTACTGAGAAGGCAACACCGACACATTCCCCCGAGTTACCCAGAAGCCATTCTGAAGACCATGTTTTAAATTCGACTTTGTCGTCCGTAATACCCGCCACGCGAACATTTCCTCCAAGCTCCTCGTATGAACATTTTCCTTTCCCAGATCCACATCCTTCCACGGATCCTACTTCACGACGGTCTCGTACTCAATCCAATACCCCGCTACTTCACCGTCTGTCGATGGGAGTATTTTCGTCTGGAGATTCACCTCCAATGCCCAGCATTCGCTTGAACAGCTCCCCTCGATCTCCAATGAACTCTTTACCGCATCCACATATCCGAAAAATTGAAACCCCTATTCCAAAGCCCCTCAGAGAGGAAGAGTCTCCCGAGGTTTATTTAGAGCGTCTTAGAGCGGCTGTGAGCAAAGCAGAGGTGGCCGGAATTCTGGCATCAAGGTGATTATCAGTATACATTGCAGTGAAATCATGCTGATTCACAATAGCGCCGATCTTTTTTACTCTGACGCTCTCCGAGCGTACATCAGCCAATTTGACTTTCTTGACGTTCCCCTCGATGTGGCCTTGCGCAAACTACTCATGGAAGTCGGTCTGCCTCGTGAAACACAACAAATTGACCGAGTCATGGAGGCTTTTGCGTTTCGATATACACAGTGCAATCCAAACGTTTTTATTTCAGACGGTATGTTTTGTTCAATAGTACTTAGTTATTTGTAAGTCTCATAATCATTTCTACAAAGATCATCCGTATATTGTGGCTTTCAGCCTAATCATGCTTCACACTGATGCGTTCAACCCGTCGAATAAGCGGAAAATGACAAAGTCAGATTACATCAAGAACACGAAGCTCTCCGGCGTTGCAACAGAGGTCCTTGAAGTAAGTTCCCCTGGAGCCTTTCTTGTCCTCTTATAACGTCGATTTGCAGTGCTTTTTCGACAATATCGTCTTTGCTCCCTTCATCTTTATCGAAGACCCAATTGATTTCAATGGTCAACCAGAGTTAATTCCAGAC
>Ga0307509_10001944_pt1 | contig 34100 bp, 35 predicted proteins | sample 10_EM_MG_FD_202245 | JGI IMG/M metagenome (GOLD analysis project Ga0307509, IMG submission 202245) | Populus trichocarpa ectomycorrhiza microbial communities from riparian zone in the Pacific Northwest, United States - 10_EM | ecosystem: Host-associated > Plants > Roots > Unclassified | place...
CCCAGATCCCCGAGCCGCGGCCGGAGATCTACTTCGGCGGATCGTCGCCGGCCGCGCTCGACGTCGCCGCCAAGCACGTCGACGTGTATCTGACCTGGGGCGAGCCGCCGGCCGCGGTGGCCGAGAAGATCGACCGGATGCGGACGCTCGCCGACAAGGAGGGCCGCGAGCTGCGCTACGGCCTGCGGGTGCACACCATCGCCCGGGACACCGTCGAGGAGGCCTGGCGCGAGGCCGGCCGGCTGCTCGACGGCATCTCCGAGCGGCAGATCCGGGACATCCAGAGCGGGCTGCGGCGCAGCGACTCCGAGGGGCAGAAGCGGATGCTGGCCCTCAACGGCGGCACCAAGGACGGCCTGGAGATCTACCCGAACCTGTGGGCCGGGGTCGGGCTGGTCCGCGGCGGCGCCGGCACCGCCCTCGTCGGGTCGCACACCCAGGTGGCCGACCTGATCGGCGAGTACGCGGCGGCCGGCATCTCCGAATTCGTCCTCTCCGGGTACCCGCACCTGGAAGAGGCGTACCGGTTCGGCGAGGGCGTCCTGCCCGAACTGGCCAAACGGGGGTGGTGGCGGCATCCGGCGCCGGTCCGCTCGCCGGCGCCGGTCGTGCCGTTCGGTGCCAGGGCGAAGGAGTGACCATGTTGCAGACCAACCAGGATCTCGACCCGCGCCGGCTGCGTGAGGTCTTCGGCATCTTCCCGAGCGGCGTGGTGGCCGTCGCCGCCCAGGTCAACGGCGCGCCCGTCGGCCTGGCCGCCAGCTCGTTCACCTCGGTGAGCCTGGACCCGCCGCTGGTGTCGTTCTCCATCGCGAACGCCTCGAAAACCTGGCCCGACCTGCGCCGGGCCGCCCACCTGGGGGTCACCATCCTGGCCGAGCACCACTCGGCCGTGGCCCGCCAGCTGGCCGGCGCCGTCGAGCGGCGGTTCGACGGGCTGACCCTCACCACCACCGACGACGGCGCGGTCACCGTCGACGACGGACTCGCCCACTTCGACACCACGATCTACCACGAGGTGCCGGCCGGCGACCACACGATCGTGCTGCTCCGGCTGCACTCGGCCCGGCAGGGCGGCCAGGCCGAGCCGTCCCCGCTGGTGTTCCACCGCAGCCGGTTCGGCCGGCTGCACACCGGCTGACCTGTGGCTCGCCTTCCACCGCGCCGCCACCCGGATGATGGCCCATCGCCCGGCGCGGATCGCCACCGGCGACGATACTGACGCTGTCCTCGACCGGATCGTGGCCGCGCACCACGCCGCGCGAAAGGTCTTCGCCGCTGCCGCGCCGTACGGCGGCGGCATGCTGGTCAAGGGCCCCGAGAAACAGCAGAGGTACGCGTACGGCGAGCGCGGACCGGATCGCCACGGCCGCGATCGCGATGCGGGCGGCGGCCGAAAGGGCGGGGGTGCCATTGGCGGCGGCAGCGCTGCAGTTCTCGCTGCGCGCCCCGTTCGTCGACTCGACCGTGGTCGGCGTCTCCGCGCCGTCCCGGGTGGCCGAGACGCTCGAGCTGGCCGCCGTGCCGATCCCCGACGGGCTGTGGGCGGAACTGGACGCGCTCACCCCGCCGGAACACCTATGGCTGGATCCGCACGACTGAGCACGATAGTCGGCGATAGGTCAGCAATGGACGTGTCCGGATTTGGCCGAGATTGGTCCTGCCGGAACGCGGGGCGGGCTGGCGTTCGGCGGGTGTCAGTCACCGCCAAGAGCGCGACCTGCGGGTGTGGCTGCCAGTTGGGCAGCGCAGCGCCGCAGCAGTGACCGGCAGGCGCGCAGTACCTCGTCGCGGTCGCGGGTGATCTGGTACTGGTAGGAGCCGGACGGGCCGTCGGGGCCTGGCCGGGCGGCTAGGAGGCTTGCCCCGTCCGCGGTCAGGATCGCCAGCGCGAACCGTGTGGCGAGAGGGTCGCTTGCTGCCACGGTGTGTGTCGTGACGTCGGGGATCGGCTTGCGGATCTCGTCGGGTGTCAGCATCAGGCTCAGCGCGGACCGTTTGACCAGCGACCGGGGCAGCAGCCACGTGTCGGCGGCGAGGCCGCCGGCCGGGCTGATCAGGATGATGACTGCCGGGTCCGGGTGCGCCTCGGCCCGCCGGATCATCAGGGCGGCCACCTGGCGTGTCACGCCGAGATCTGCCGCGGGCGAGTCCGGCCTGATGCCGAGCAGCTCGTCGGGCGTCATCTCGGCTTCGGCAGGCGGTGGGGTCAAATCGCAGGCCTCACCAGGCTCACCGGTGCTCTTGGGTAGCGGCAGGGGCCGGCCGAACAGGTAGCCCTGTCCGAGCCGGGCGCCCATCGCGACCGCCAGATCGAGGTGTTCCTCCTGCTCGATGCCTTGCGCAACGACGTGGACTCGGCTCGCGCGGGCGTAGTCGGCCAGTCCGTCGATCAACGTCTGCGCGGCGCGGGCGTCGGTGACCAGCGACCGGTCAATCTTGACGACATCCGGCTGCATCAGCGGCAACAGCACGAACGACGCCGGGTTCAGGCCGACATTGTCGATCGCGATCCGCAGGCCATCGGTGCGGGCTTGGGCGATGGCCACCAGCGCCGCGAGCGGATCCGCGACCACGGCGTTCTCCGCGAGCTCGACAATCACCGGGAACTGCCGCTGGGCGCGCTCGCCGATCTCGGCCAGATCGTCCGGGTTCGGCGTCGACAGCCCCAACGGTCCGGCGTTGATCGTCAACGGCAGCCGGTAGTCGGGCGAATTGTCGAGCACCGCACCGAACGCCGCCGCGTGCGCGACGCGATCCAGTTGCCCGGCCAGACCCACCCGCGCGGCGGCGGCGAACATCGCACCCGGTGCACCCAGCGGGGAACTCGCCGGCCCGCGGGCCAACGCCTCGAACGCCCACGGCTGTCGGCCGGCCAGGCTGACCAGCGGCTGGAACTCCGCGCTGACCAGCCGCCGGTCCACGATCTGCCGGATCTCCGCGTCTTCATCGCGCCGGGCGAGGGTACCGGACGCCGCCATGCCAGGGCCGCTTCCCCGTACGCCGGCACCGCTGGGCGACTGGCGCTGGAACAACACCGTCATCGTCGAACTCCCGTCTTTCAGTCAAGGCCGCGCTGGTGAGGTATCTGTCCTGCCATCTGCCTAGGTCATTGACCCGTTGTCCCCCCTTCTACGGACCGTCGCGGCGCCGGGTTAGCGTTTCGGACCCAGCTCGGGACCAAAGTCCCGAACTTCGCAGGTAGCGGTCCAGCTCGGCGCACGGTGCAGGTGCCTGGACGTACCCGCCGGGGTGTCGATTTTCGCGGTGGTCGTTCGTGTAGGTGTGACCGGGCTGCGGAAGTGCGGCTTTGCAGTACCGAAGGGACGGGTAAATGCGTTCGATCACGGTCACGATGTGGGTCACCCTCGACGGCGTTGTGCAGGGCCTCGGCCGCCCGGACGAGGACACCCGCGGTGGCTTCGTACACGGCGGGTGGGGCCGGCGATACGACGACGAGGTATTGGGCCGCGAGATGGCCAAGGGCATGGCCACGCCTGGGGACATGCTGTTCGGCCGCCGAACCTGGCAGGACTTCGTCACGGCATGGGGACGGTCGACCGACGGCAACCCGGTCACCAGGCACATGAACGCCGCCACCAAGTACGTCGTCTCCACGACCCTGGAGGATGCGGATTCATGGCAGAACTCGATCCTGCTGCGCGGCGACGCCGTTGATGTGGTGGCCGAACTGAAGGCCCAGCCGGGTAGCGATCTGTCGATCATCGGCAGCGCGTCGCTGGTGCGAAGCTTGCATGCCGCCGGCCTGATCGACCGCTACACGCTGGTGATCTGCCCGCTGACCTTGGGCAGCGGCGCCCGACTGTTCGACGACGCCGCGCCATTGACCGAACTCGACCTCACGGGGAGCGTCACGACCACCAAGGGCGTGATCATCGCCCGCTACACGCGCCGATCAGGCAGGGACCGCTGAACGTTCTGTCATCGGGGGCCGTGACCCCAGCGGCGCAACGGCGTGCGTCCGGCGATGCGCCATCTCGCACCCCGCAATGCCCCGCTGCCCGGGGTGCTGGCTTCGTCTTACTCGCGCTGGCTCTCACCGGGTTTGCAAGATGTCGCGCAGGTCGCGGCGCGGTGAGAGGGCGGGGGTCCGGGTGTGCCCGACGCGAACCAGCATCTGGAGCTTCGCGAGAAGGCCGTCTCGATGGCGTCCGGCTCGGACAGGTCGATGGCCAGGCCGTGCACGTCGGGACCGATCGTCGCGGCTACCGACTCGGCGTTGGCCTTGTCGCGCCCGGTGATGAGCACGGTGTCGCCGCGTTGCGCGAAATGCTCGGCGATCGTACGACCCAGGAAGCCGCTGCCCCCGACGACAACAGATGTGGTCATGATCGCAAACGTACCGCCTCGTCGCCGCGGGTCTCCGGCAGGCCCGGACCCCGAATGTTTCTGCCGCGGGCCCGGCGCGACGTTCACTGCCGGCCGGCCGGCCGAAGCCGGCCGGCAGCGCGGCGCCGAGATCCTGATGTGCCTGTCACCTGCTGGTGATCATGGCCGCGGATGAGGCGCTACGAGACCCGGACCACCTCGGGATAGCAGGCCGCCGGGTTGTTCAGGATCGATTGCCGCCGCCCGCGGAGGAACTGGTCGAACATGGCCTCGTTCAGCCGCCGCGAGATGTCCAGGCCTCGCAACGTGTCGATGGTGGCTTCCGACTGCAGGCCGAGCCAGTCGATCAGCAGCGCCACGTCTCCGAACGTCTCGTGTGCCGCGCCGGTCACCGACAACCACCGCTTCCAGCCGGTCAGGGCCGCGTAGTCGGCGGCGAGTGCCGGGTCGGCCTCCGCTGTGTGATCGTCTTGGACGAGTGCGAGGAACGGCCGGTTGAACCCGGAGGGCGGGACCAGCGGATCACCGCCGGTGTCCGTCGTGCCGTCCATGTCGATGCCGGCGTCGATCCGCGGATCGTGGACCATCGCCGCGAGCGAGGCCGCCCCGCCTGCGGAGTGGCCCGACATCCCGATCCGGGAACCGTCGATCAGGTAGCTGCCGCGCCAGGCCGGATGCGGGCCGATGAGCCGGTCGAGGACGAACGAGACATCCCGTGCACGGCTCTCGTACAGCGCGCCGAAGAACGACCTGTCGCCGTCGTCCAGCGCACATGTCGTGCAGCCGACGACGTGCCCGTCGGGGAAAGTCACCGAGTACGTCTCGCCGGTGTGGTCGATCCCCGCGACCACATAGCCGTGGCTCGCCAGGTCCTCGGCGATGGTGCTCAGCGTCATCCGGGGCATGGTGTAGCCGGGTGAGAGGACGACCAGCGGCAGGCTGCGCTTCCGGCCGGCGGGCGGCGCGTCCCGCACCGCGTTCGTCCGAATCTCGCTGAGGATCGCCGGATCTTCGGCATCGACGTGCTTGCCGGCGAGAAGCGCCGCCGAGTCCGCCGCGGTCATGTACTGCAGGGAAGCGCCGGCCTTCACGTCGGTCGGGTACCAGACGGTCACCATGAGCTCGCGGTACGGCTGGGTCGTCACCCACGGATCCGAACGCGAGGTGTCCTTGAGCCAGAGGTTCGTGGCGCCCACCGCGTGGCTACCGGTCGGCCGCGGCAGCGCCAGGCCGGTGTCGGCGTGCGCCGGTGCGGTTGTCGCCACCGTGGCGAGGAGGAGCCCGGCCGCAAGGGCTGTGGCCAGGCGTTTCGTTGGACGTACCGGCATGATGGAGTCCCTCCGCTATTGTGCTAGGTGAATAGCATAATAGCTATGACGAAGGATGGAAGCCCCGGGCCGGCGGGAGACCGGTGAGGGTCTCCCGATTGATGGCCGGGCTCGGCTACCGTGCAATCTGCGACACTGGCCGGCTTGGGGAGAACGGGGTCGTACGGTGGGTTGGCTGAACCCGTGGTCCTGGAATCCGGAGGCGGTGGACCGGTGGGAGCTTCGTATCGCCGGTTTCGGTAGATGGATCCTGGTTCTCATCACGGTCGGCGCTGCCGTCGGATTCCTCGCCTCGTTGGGCGTGAGCGCGGTCAAGGACTCCCGGCTGTCGCGCCACGGTGTGGTGGTAGCGGCCACGGTCGAGGACACGGCGCGGGACGGCAAGGACACCCAGTACCTGTTGTCGTTCGTCGTCGACGGGCAGACCGAGACGCACTGGTCAACCGATGTTCCGGCCCTGAAGGTTGGCGACAGCGTGCCCGTGATCGTCAACCGCCGTGATCACGCCAGCGTCGAGTCAACAGCGGCGTACGGCCGTCGCTGGGCCGTGTACCTGATCCAGATTCTTGGGTCCGCGGCATTCGCCTTCCTCGGCGTCATGTTCATCCGGATGGACGCCGCCGGCTTCCGAAGGTATTCGAGAGCCCGTTACGGGCATGCCACCGACTCTTTCGTGCCACCGGTGCAGACCGACAGGCCCGCCGGCCGACGCAAGGGCCGAGCAGGCCGTTCACGGAAGTCCCGGCGACGGAGTAGATGAAAGACCCTGAACCTGCCTTTCAGTAGAGGTCGCGACGGCGGTCAGCCAAATAGGGGTTCTGCGCGCGGGCCCGGGCGACCACGTCGGTGTCGATCGTGGCGAGCAGCAGGTGGTCGCCGTGTCCGGCGCCGGCCAGCACGTCCCCGGACGGGGCGACGATGCTGCTGCGGCCGACGTACTCGAGGGTCTGTTCCCGGCCGTCGTGGTTGACGTAGGCGAGGTAGACCTGGTTCTCCCAGGCGCGGGCACGGATCAGGTGCTCGGCCACGAACTCGAACGGGGTCATCTGAGCGGTCGGGACGGCGACCAGGTCGGCGCCGCGCTCGGCGGCCGCCCGCACGGTCTCGGGGAACTCGACGTCGTAGCAGATCAGCACGGCTATCCGGACGCCGTGCAGCTCGGCCATGCCGACCAGGTCGTCGCCAGGTGTGAAGTAGCGGCGGTCAAGCTCGCCGAACAGGTGCGTCTTGTGGTAGCGCAGGAGCACATCGCCGCGCTCGTCGACCAGGATCGCGGTGTTGTGGAGCAGGTCGCCGGCCGGTTCCGGGATTCCGGCGAGGATCGCGATGCCGGCCTCCCGGGCGATCTGCCGGACCATGCCGGTCAGGTCCAGCCGCGCGAGCTCGCGCACCTGGTCGCCGATGTCGTAGCCGGTGAGGTACAGCTCGGGGGTGATCAGTAGCCCGGCACCCGCCGCGGCCGCCTCCGTCGCGGCCACGCGCAGCTGAGCGCGGTTCGCCTCGACGTCGCCGGGAACGCCGGCGGCCTGCAGCCCAGCGACGGTCAGTTCCATACTCGTTCCCCTCCGCACCCGCTACCGATCATGCCGGCAAGCATGGCGTTGCCGGCTCACCACCGACAACCCCGGCCGAGTCGACAGGGCTCTCGCCTCGACGTCCTACGCTGCTCTCCAATGAATTCGCGGTACGAATCCTTGGTGCTCGACGTCGTCCCGTCCGGCTGCCACCGCGCACTCGACGTCGGTTGCGGCAACGGTGGACTGACCCGCGAGCTCCGCCGGCGAGGGATCCCGGAGATCGTCGGGCTGGACCGGGACGAGGCATGCGTCCAGCGCTGCCGCTATCACCCCGAGGCCGGTGACATCAGGTACGTCGCCGGTGACCTGCGTACGGCGGATCTGGCGCCGGAAGGTTTCCAGCTGGTCAGCTCCGTGGCTTCACTGCATCACATGGACGCCCATGATGGGCTCGTGCGGCTGCGTAGCCTGGTGTCGCCCGGCGGCGTCCTGATCGTCATCGGACTGGCTCGGCCTGACCTGCCAAGAGACCTGCCCATCGAGGTCCTGGCACAGATCGTCGGCCTGGTCCGTCGCCGCCGCTCGTGCTTGGACGGAGAGTCTCGGGCGCCGACGATCTGGCCGCCGCCGGAGCGCTACTCCACGATGCGCCGCCTGGCCGCCGACGTGCTGCCCGGGGTCCGGTGGCGCCGTCACCTGATGTGGCGGTACTCGCTGGTGTGGATCAACGACACCCGCCCAGGGTGAGGGTGCGCCGGATCGACGAGGTCAGGTGACCAGTCTGCAGGTGTCGAACGACAGGCAGCCGCAGCCTGCGCAGGCCGTGAACTGCTCACGGTCGCGTTCCAGGCGGGCGATGCGGTCATCGACGGCCTTGCCCCAGCATTGGGAAGCGCGTTGCCAGAACGCGCGGGTGGGGGCCATGCCCTCGGGCAGGAACGCCAGGACCTCGCTGATCTGGGCGAGAGTCATGCCGACGCGCTGCGAGGCCCGCACGAACGCCACCCGGCGCAGCGCGTTGTCGTCGTAACGGCGCTGGTTGCCCGCGGTGCGGTGGCTGCTGATCAGGCCCTGCCGCTCGTAGAAGCGCAGCGTCGAGGCGGCAACACCGCTACGGCGTGACAATTCGCCGATCGTAGGCATCAGCATGGTGTCGGCCGTCACCAGGTCAGCGTAGCGCTTGACTTAAACCTTGGTTCACCGCGAAGCATGGCCCTCATGACAGACATCAAGCAGGCCCTGGTGATCGGGGCGACCGGCAACATCGGTCGGCACGTGGTGCGGATGCTGCGCGACCGAGGTCTGGCGGTGCGCGGGCTGGCCCGCGACGTGAGCGACCTGCCCGAGGGCGTCGACCGGGTCAGCGCGGACGTGCGGGACCTCGACGCGCTTCGCGCCGCCGTGCGGGACATCGACGCGGTACTGCTGGTGTGGCCCTTCATGGCGGCCGACGGTATCGACGATGTCGCGGCCGTGCTCGGCCGGCCGGGGCGGCGGGTCGTGTACGTCTCGGCGATGAGTGTGCGCGACGACGCCCCACCCGAGCGCAACGGCGTGTGGGGCCAAGTCGAGGACGCTGTCCGGCGCAGCGGCGCCGACTGGACGTTCTTGCGGGCGAGCGGCTTTGCGACCAACACCCTGCAGTGGGCACCGGCGATCCGGGCCGGGCGCCCGGTCCGGGTCCCGTACCTGCACGCGGCCCGGTCGCTCATCGACGAGCGGGACATCGCCGACGTCGCGGTCCTGGCCATGACATCGCCCGGCCACGCCGGGCGTGCCTACACCCTCACCGGGCCGGCCGCGGTCACGCAGGCCGAGCAGGTACGGCTGGTCGGGGCAGCGGCCGGTCTACCGGTGTCGGCCGAAGAGGCCGGACACGACGAGGCCCGGGCAGAAATGCTGAGCTGGGCGGAGCCCGGCTTTGCCGACGCCGCCCTGGCGTACTGGGCCTCGCTGGTCACGACGCCCGAGCCGGTGACAGACACGGTACGACAGTTGACCGGATCGTCGGCCCGACCGTTCGCGTCGTGGGCCCGCGACCACGCTGCCGACTTCCGTCCGCTGTCGGTCGAGGAGGTCGCCCGGCGCTACGTCGAGGCGTTCCGCGCCGGGCGGATGGACCGCGCGCTGACGCTCACCGACCCAGGCTTGGTCCGCATCGCGCCCGCCGAGACCGGCGGCGAGCGCATGGAGTTACGCGGCCTGCCCCACATCATGGCCAACGCCGAGCGGCTGACCGCCGACCTGGAGATCCACGCCGTGACCGCCGACGGCCCGTTCGTCGGCGGCGATCGCTTCGCCGTCCGGTTCACCTTCGACCAGACCCACCGCCCGACCGGGCGGCGCACCGAGGCGACGAAACTGTCCCTGTACACCGTTGCCGGCGGCACGATCGTCCGTGAGGAGGTCAGCTACTTCGATCCTCCGGCCCGGCCGCGCTGAGCGGCACGGCTCCGGCTTGAGCGGCTCGCGACGACCGTGTCGGCGCGGCCGGGGCGGGAGCGTGGCGCAGGAGCCGAGCGGCTGCGTCGCGGCCCCAGACGATGCGGGCGGCGACGCAGCCGATTCTCACGTAACCGTGAGGGTCATCGCCGTGGGGAGTAACCGCGGTGGCACCAGCGTGGGCCACAACGCACGCAGGCTTGCATTCACCCGCGGCTCGCAGGCGCCGCTCAAGAAGGCACAGACCAGCACGATGAGGACCGCACGAGAGCGGGCAGCAACCACCAGGCCGGTCATCCCGAGCAATTGCGCGCCGGCTGCCGCGAACAGCACTGAAGTCTGGCCGAATCGATCGATCAATCGGCCCTGAACCACCATTCCTAGAGCAGTCCCCACTCCAAGCATGCCGACTGCCAGACCCGCCGGACCGAATCCACCTTGAGAGCGCTGCACAAGCAGCAGCACCGCGAGACCGAACATGCCGATCGGGATGGATGCGATCACCGCACCGGCGGTCGGACAACCAACGCCCGGCCGGCGGAGAATAGAAAGAAATGCGCCCGAAGCCAACCGGATTCACTCCCCGACAAATGAAGGTCACCGGTGTCCGGGCGGGCACCGCGCACGGCTACGACGGACGCACCATGGCGCACCAATTACGGAACACCGGACCGCCGCTCAGCGCAACCGCGGCCCTACCCGAACCGAGCGGAGATCCGGAGAGCCGGGTCGAGACGGCGGTCAGAAGCAGCCTTCGAGCGGGTCGCCGAGCAACGGCACCGGGACAGTTTCTCCGCGGCGTTCGCGCCAGGCCCGCTGGTCCTCGGAGTCCGCGGCGGCCTCGGTGAAGGCGCGGGCCTGGCGAATGCCGCCCGACTCGCGCTGGAAGCCGCCGAAGCGGGCGACCGGGCTCCAGGCAGGGGAGATCTCCGGGAGCGGGGCGGCGATGTTCTCGTACGGTCCGGCGGAGTAGACGACCTTGCCTCCGGTGACAGTCAGCAGGGACTCGATGTGGGAGATGTCGTCGTCGGCGACGGCGAAGTAGTCGGCGGACAAGATCGCCAGGTCGGCGTACATGCCTTCCGTGATGGCGCCCTTGACGTCGGCCTCGCCGGTCAGGTGAGCTCCCGCGCCGGTGTACATCTGCAGGGCCGTCGCCCGGTCCACGCGGTTCTCGGCCGGGTACAACCGAGTGCCGCCGATGGTGCGGCCGGTGACCAGCCAGGCCAGGGACAACCACGGGTTGTAGCTGGAGACCCGGGTGGCGTCGCTGCCGGCGCCGACCAGCAGCCCGGTGTCGAGCATGGCGCGGATGGGCGGTGCGGTCTCGGCCCGCTCGGCGCCGTACCGGTCGATGAAGGCATTGCCCTGGAACATCATGCGGTTCTGGACAGAGACCGCCCCGCCGAGAGCCTTGATCCGCTCCAGGCTCTGCCGGCTGACCGTCTCGGCGTGGTCGAAGAGCCACCGAGTTCCGTCGGGAAAGCCGCCGTCGGCGGCGATCTTCTCGAAGACGTCAAGGTCCTGCCGGATGGTCTCATCGTACGTCGCGTGCAGCCGGAAGCCCCAGCCGTTGTCGAGCAGCAGCCGGGCGGCGGCGTCCAGTTCGGTCCTGGCCTTGTCGGCCAGTTGGGGCCGGGGCTCGGCGAAGTTCTCGAAGTCGGCCGGTGACCAGGCGAGGTTCTCCCCCGCGCCGTTGCAGCGCAGCCACTGGTCACCGTCACCGGGGCTGACCATGCCGATCCAGCGCCGGAGGTCGTCGAGTTCCTGCCCCGGTACCTGCGGGAACAGATGGTAGGCGAGCCGGACGGTCAGTTCGCCGCGCTCGGCGAGCTGGGTGACCGTGCCGTAGTTGTCGGGGAAGTTCTGGAAACCGCCCGCGGCATCGATGGCGCTGGTGAGGCCGAAGCGGTTGAGTTCGCGCAGGAAGTGCCGGGTGGACCCGAGCTGGTCCTCGGGGCTGAGGGTCGGCCCCTTGGCGAGGGTGGAATAGAGCAGCCCGGCGGCGGGGGCGGCCAGCAGCATGCCGGTCGGGTGGCCGTTGTGGCCGCGGACGATCTCGCCGCCGGGCGGGTTCGGGGTGTCGCGGGTGAAGCCGACCGCCTCGATGGCTGCCCGGTTCAGGATCGCCGACTGGTACAGGTGCAGGACGAAGACCGGGGTGTCCGGGGCGGCCGCGTTGAGCTCGGAGACGGTGGGCAGCCGCTTCTCGACGAACTGGTCGCCGGTCCAGCCGCCGACCACCCGTACCCACTGGCCCTTGGGGGTGCGCTCGGCCTGCTCGCGCAGCATCCGCAGGGCGGTGCGCAGCGACCGCACCCCGTCCCAGCGCAGTTCGAGGAGGTAGTTGAGCCCGCCCCGGATGACGTGCAGGTGGGAGTCGTTGAGGCCGGGGATGACGCGGCGGCCGAGCGCGTCGACGACGCGCGTGGCCGGGCCGATGTGGGGGGCGACGGTGGCGTCGTCGCCGACGGCGGTGAACACGCCGTCGGTGATCGCCACGGCGGTGGCGGCGGGCTTGGCCGGGTCACCGGTGTGGATCCGGCCGTTACGGACGACGAGCTGGGCCGGGTTCGGGACGCCGCCCTCGAAGGGGCGGATGCCCGCAACGGGCATGGTGCTGCTGGACATGTTCGCTCCGTCTCCCCGGGCCGTCCCGGAGCCGTCTTCTGGATGCACGATCCACGCTAGGTAGGAGACACTTGATCGGTCCAACACATGGTTGTTCTCGAAACGATCGGTATTAGCGATGGAACTGCGGCACCTGAAGTACTTTCTCGCCGTTGCCGAGACCGGCAGCTTCACCCGGGCCGCGGCGAGTTGCTACGTCGCGCAGTCCGCCCTCAGCCAGCAGATCGCCCGGCTGGAGAAGGAGGTCGGCGCCGCCCTGTTCAGCCGCACGAGCCGCTCGGTGCTGCTCACCGCCGCCGGTGAACTGCTCGTCCCGCTGGCCCGGCGCATTCTGGCCGAGGTGGACAACGCGCAGGCCGAGCTCGACGCGCTGGCGGGACTGCGCCGTGGGCGGCTGCGCCTGGGGCTGGTACAGACCCTCGCCAGCGCCTTCGACATGGTCGACCTGATGGCCGACTACCGGCAGCGCTACCCCGGGGTCGACTTCCACGTGATCAACGCGACCAGCACCGAGATGGCCGCGGCGGTGCTGTCCGGCGGCCTCGACATCGCCGTGGTCGGACTGGGCCCGGATCAATTGCCGGACGGCCTCGGCCACCGGACGCTGGGCAGCGACCCGCTCGTCGTGATCGTGCCGCGCGACCACGAACTGGCGGACCGCGGGTCGATCGACCTGTCCGAGCTGCCGCCGACCCATCAGCTCATCCAGTTCAAGGAGGGCACCGGGCTGCGCCGCCACGTCGAGGCCGCCTTCGTCCGCGCGGGCGTCGAGCCCGGACGGCACTTCGAGGTCGGCCAGATCCACGACATGATCCGGCTGGCCGCACGCGGAGTCGGGGTGACCGTGGTGCCGCGATCCACCGTCCGCGGTCCGGGCGCCTTCCTGTGCCCGAGTGTCCCCCTGCCCGCCGACGCCCAGGTGCTGGGCCTGACGGACGCCTCCGCCGTACACGAGCTCACGGTGATCTTCGACAGCAGCCGGCTGTCGCCGGCCGCCACCGCGTTCCTCGACCTCGTCGACCGCCACACCCAGCGCCACTGATCGGTCTCAGCGATCGTTCCACCCACATCTACATCTTGGACAGAACGACGAGCCGGGCCCAGGCTGGAGGGGAACCGAACCGCCTGGGTCTCGTCAACGGAGCGTTCTGATGCTCGTCGTAGTTCGCGATGCATGGACCACCCTGGTCCCCGACCTGAAGGACCGTCACGGTCCGCTGCCGCCGTTGATGCTGGCGCTGACCGTGGTGACCGGACTCGTCGATGCCTTCAGCTATCTGGCGCTCGGGCATGTCTTCGTCGCCAACATGACCGGCAATGTCGTCTTCGCCGGCTTCGCGATCGCCGGAGCCGCCGGGTTCTCCCTGGCCGCTTCACTCGTAGCCCTGGGAACGTTCGCCGCGGGCGCTCTGCTCGGCGGCCGGATCGCCCACCGGGCGCGCGCCCATCGTGGGCGGGTCCTGTACCTGACGCTGGTACCGCAGACCGTCCTGGTCGCGGCGGCGTACGCCATCGCGCAGATCTCCGGGAGTCCGTACGGCGGCGGCGTCCGCTACGGGCTGATCGTGCTGCTCGGGCTCGGGATGGGGCTGCAGAACGCCGCGGCCCGCGCGTTGGCGGTGCCCGACCTCACCACGACCGTGTTGACCCTGACGATCACCGGGATCGCCTCCGACAGCCACCTCGCCGGTGGGCCCGGCAGCAAGATCGGACGGCGCTTGGTATCAGCGGGCGCCATGTTTCTCGGCGCTCTCGCCGGCGCCCTGGCCACGCTGCACGGTCACCCGGCGCAGCCCCTGCTCTTCGCCGGCCTCCTGCTGGCCACCGCCACGGTGGCCGCCTTCGCACTGAGCCGCTCGCACGCCGGGTGGACAGAACCACTGACCGTCTCCTAGAAGGGTTCCATCGTGACCGACCTCGCCGAAGTGACCGCCGCCCCCAGCCCCGACCTGCTGACCCCGGACAACTGCGTGGTGCTGTTCGTGGACCACCAGCCGCAGATGTTCTTCGGCACCGGCAGCGGTGACCGCACCGCGATCATCAACGCCACCCTCGGCCTGGCGAAGGCCGCCAAGGCCTTCGACGTCCCCGTGGTGCTCAGTACCGTTGCCGCCGAATCCTTCTCGGGCCCGATCCTGCCGCAGCTGGCGGATGTCTTCCCCGATCAGAAGATCATCGACCGGACCACGATGAACGCCTGGGAGGACGTCGCCTTCGTCGACGCCGTCAAGGCCACCGGCCGCAAGAAGATCGTCATCGCCGGGCTGTGGACCGAGGTGTGCATCGTCCTGCCCGTGCTCTCGGCGCTCTCCCAGGGCTTCGAGGTCTACGTCGTCTCCGACGCCTCCGGCGGAGTCAGCCCGCAGGCCCACGAGCACGCCCTCCAGCGCATGATCCAGGGCGGCGCCGTCCCGGTCACCTGGGTGCAGGTCCTGCTCGAACTCCAGCGTGACTGGGCCCGTGGCGAGACCTACGGCGCGGTGATGGACGTGGTGAAGGAGCACGGCGGCACCTACGGCCTGGGCGTCGTCTACGCACAGACGTTCATCGGCGCCCACGCGGCCGGCTGACCTCGCCCACGGAATCGGGAAACAAAAGCCAGGAATCAGGTACGCGATGAATGCTGGACTGCTCATCCTGCGGCTCGTAGCCGGGCTTCTCATCGCCGGCCACGGACTGCAGAAGGTGACCTTCTGGTTCGGCGGCAACGGCCTGTCCGGCGGAGCCGAGGAGTTCCGCCATGACGGGTTCCGTGGTGGTCGCCTCACCGCGCTGGCCGCCGGTGCCGGACAGATCGGTTCCGGCGTGTGCCTGATCGCCGGCGCACTCACGCCGATGGCGACCATGGTCGCCATCGGCGTGATGACCGTCGCGATCACCGTGAAATGGCACAACGGACTGTGGGTGCAGAACGACGGCTACGAATACCCCTTGGTCCTGGTGGTCATTGCCACGGTGCTGGCACTGACGGGTCCCGGCGAGTGGTCGGCCGATCACCTGCTCGGGCTGACACCTTGGCCGCTGTGGCTGTCCGTCGCGACGGTCGCACTGGGCCTGGGCAGTGGCCTCCTCACCCGATTGACCCTGCATCGATCACACCAGCTGAGTGAAAGGCGGTAGACGTTCAGGCGGACGCCGCGAGCCGGATCGCCTCGACCGAGCCGTCCAGCCGCAGCGCTCCGGCGGCGTACGGAATCAGCAAGGTGTCACCCCGCCGGACGGGGAGGTCGTCCTGCTCGCCGAGCAGCCGGCCCTCCCCCGCCACCGCGACCAGCACGGCGAACCCCTGATCGAGCCGGTCTCCCCCGCGATGCCGCGTGGCCCGGAAGAACTCGTCGGCCGCCGCCGGCAACAGCAGGCGCTCGCCGCCGCGCAGGCCGGCCAGCCGCGACGGGCTCCACGCGCTGCGGTCCACACAGGACAACGCAAGGTCGTAGCCGAGGCCGAGATGACCGTCGGCCAGGCCGAACTCCTTATATTCCAACAGGACGGAGAAGTCGGTCGGCTCCTGGATCTCGACCAGCAGGATGCCGTCGCCGATCGCGTGCGGCAGGCCGGCCGGGCAGAGGATCGCGTCGCCGGCCGCCACCGGGATCCGGTTGGTCGCCGCCAGCATGGCCGCCGAGTCCTGGCCGGCCACCCAGGCGGCCAGCTCCTCGGTCGAAACATCACGATCAAAACCGAGATGGACGTACGCGTCGGGCCGCGCCGAGACGATCACCCAGGCTTCGGTCTTCCCGTACGGCGAGGCCAGGTGCGCGGTCGCGAAGCGGCGGTCCGGATGGACGTGCAGCGGCAGCCGCTGGCCCGCGTCGAGCAGCTTGACCAGCACGCCGGTGTCGGTGCGGCCGGGGCCGAGCCACCAGTGCGGATCGGCGGCGATCGCGTCGGTCAGCAGGCGACCGTCCGGCAGGGTGGACAGCCCGGACGGCGCGAGGCCGAACCGGCTGGTGGTCGAGGCCACCCAATCCTCGGGCCGGCGCGGCAGCTCCGGCACGTTGCGGAACGCGGCGATCCGGCCGGCGCCGCGATAGAAGGTCTCGGGCTGGTTGGCGGGCAGGGCCTCGACGGTCATCGCCATCCCTTTCCAGCCGTCCGGCCCTTTCCAGCTGTCCGGCCTTTTCGAGCTACTTCGGCGAGGAAGCCGCCGACGAAGGTGTCGCCGAGCCCCACGGTAGTCGGGCTCTCGACCTCCAGCGCGAAGCCGGGCACGCAGGCGATGGCCGCGCGCGAGCGCAACGCCGCCGCGAAGGCGACCGACTCGGGGCGCCGCGGCAGCCGGCGCAAGCGCTCGACATCGTGGTCGGTGAAGTCGTCGCCGTGGGCGTAGCGGGTCGCGGCCATGACGGTGCCGGTGTCGAGGGCCGCGGTGTACCGGCCCTGGCCGGCAGCCAGCGCCCAGTATTTGGTGTGCAGCACCAGCGTCGGCGCCGGGATGAGCGCGCGCACCGCGGTCAGCGCGTCCGCGACCGCGTCCGGGTCGAGCAGGTCGACCGTCCGGTTCAGGTACGACTGGAGCTCGTCCTCGTTCAGCCCGTACACGTCGATCTGGTCGAGCAGTGCCTCCCGGACCCGGCGGCTGAAGGCGGGTTCGTGGTACGCCGCGTCCTCGAAGTAGGTCACCGCATGCGCTGGCAGGCGCCGCATGTGGTCCCGCAACGACGCCAGCCGCGCGTCGAGCTCGGCCTCGTCGCGCATGGCGTTGAGCCCGGAGATCAGGAAGATGTCCGCCTTCGCCAGCCGGTCGCCGAGATCGCCGGTGAGCAGCATGTCGCCGTTCGCCGGGTCGTTCACGTAGATCAGCCGGTTCGGGGCCGGCGCGGTCAGGTCGATGTCGCCGGCCCGCAGACGCAGCCCCCGGTCGTACTGGACGATCAGGTGGGGATAGAAGGTGTCCTCGCGGCCGCTGTCGATGTACTCGGTATCCGCCGGCAGCAACCGCCGGAACGTGTCGTTGACGCTCACCAGATGCAGCGTCGACGGCACGCCGAGCCGGCTCATCAGGATCCCGGCCCGCACCGAGGTGCCGCCGAGGGTCTCCCGACGCGGGAACCGGTTCGCGAAGTCGGACAGGGCCGGGGCGGAGGCGACGTAGTGCTCGCCGCCCCCGCCCCGGTACACGTACCGCAGGATCGACACCACGAGGTCCCGTTCATCGGTCACCGACCCGGCCGGCGACGTCAGGTCCGCGGTGGCGACGCCGTACTCGATGATCAGCTTTTCCAGGACCTCGGCGGTCAGCTTCACCTCGTAGTCGACGCAACCGCCGAGGCCCAGTACGACTCGAGACGCCGCCGTGCCATCCAAAAGAGGCATCTCAGTAGAGCGAGCCCTTGCCGGCGGCGCCGAACAGCTCGATTTTCTGGGCGGCGACCACCTGCATGGCGTCGATGCAAGCAGGCTGGATCGCGTTGGGCTCGCGCACCTTGGAGTCGGTGCCCAGCACCTCCCGCATCTTGTCGTGGTAGGCGACCTTGATGTCGGTCGAGATATTGATCTTGTTGATGCCGATCCGGGCGGCCTCGCGGATCTCGTCGTCCGGGTTGCCGGAGCCGCCGTGCAGCACCAGCGGGATCTGCACCCGACTCTTGATCTCCTTGAGCAGGTCGAGCTTCAGCTCCGGCTTGAGGTGGGCCGGGTAGAAGCCGTGGAACGTGCCGATCGCGATCGCGAGGCTGTCCACGCCGGTCTGCTCGACGAACGTGACGGCGTCGTCCGGGTCGGTGTAGATGATCTCGGCGGCGCCGGCCTCGGCGTAGCTGTCGTTCCCGCCGATGGTGCCGAGCTCGCCCTCGACCGACACGCCGAGCACGTGCGCGGAGTCGCTGACCTTCTTGGTGAGCGCGAGGTTCTCCTCGAACGGCTTCAGCGAACCGTCGATCATCACGGACGTGAAGCCGTACTGGATCGCCTGCAGAATCTCCTCGTAGGCGCCGCCGTGGTCCCAGTGGATCGCGATCGGGACGCTGGCCTTGTGCGAGCGCTCGATGATGCCCCGGACCATCTCGGGGCCGATGTGCCGGACCTCGTCCGGGTGGATGGCCACGATCAGCGGGGCGTTCGTCTCCTCGCTGATCTCCACGATTCCGCGGAACATCGCCCAGTCGCTGATGTTGAAGGCGGGCACGGCGAAGCTGTGTTCGTTGGCGACGTCCAGGATCGCCTTGCCGGTCGTCAGCATTACGGTGTTTCTCCTTAGCGAGGGGGGTAAATCAGGCCTTGACGGCGCCGGCGGTCAGCCCGCCGATGAACCGTTTCTGGAAGAGGAGGAAGAGGACGAGAACCGGGATCGACCCGAGGATGCTCATCGCCATCATTTGGTTCCACTCGTACGAGTGCTGGCCCATGAGCAGCTGGATGCCGATCGGCACGGTGCGCATGTCGTCGGTACGGGTCAGCGTGAGGGCGAACAGGTACTCGTTCCACGAGATCATGAACGTGTAGACCCCGACCGCGATCAGACCGGGCACCGAGATCGGCACCAGGATCCGCCACAGCGCGGTCCAGCTGGTGCCGCCGTCGACCTTGACGGACTCGTCCAGCTCTCGGGGCAGCGTGTTCAGGTACGCGGTGATCATGATGATCGCGTACGGGAGGGTGAACACCATGTGCGTGAGGATCAGGCCGGGATAGGTGTTGTACAGCCCGAGCGCGACGACGAGCCCGAAGTACGGAATGACGAGGGTGATCGGCGGCACGGCCTGGACGCTGACGATCACCGCGTTGATGGTCTTCTGGAGCGGGAACGTGAAGCGGCTGAACGCGAACCCGGCCAGCAGGGCGACCAGCAGCGTCAGGACGGTCACCGAGCCGGCGACGATGTAGCTGTTGAGGAAGAACCGCAGCTGGGTGCTGTTGCCGAGGATCTCCCGGTAGGCATCGAGCGAGAAGCCCTTGGTGAGCAGCCGAGGCGGGTTCTGGAAGACCTCCCCGTTGTTCTTGAACGACGTGGAGAGCATCCACAGGACCGGCAGCCCGGCGAACAGGCCGCCGAGCACGAGCCCGGTGAGCACGCCGGCCTTGGCGAGGGTGCGACGAGTCTTCATGGTGGCCATCGGTCTCACCGCTCCCGTTGCTGGCGTACGTAGAAGAAGGCCAGGATCATCGTCAGCAGCAGCACGATCACGGCGGCCGCCGAGGCGGTGGAGAACTCGTACTCGCTGAAGGCCTGCTTGTAGGTGTAGGTGCTGAGCATCTCGGTGACGTGCAGCGGACCGCCGCCGGTCGTCATCCAGATCAGCGCGAACTGCTGGGACGTCCAGATCAGGTCGAGCACGGCCATGCTGATGATCACCGGGCGCAGCTGCGGCAGCGTCACGTGCCGGAACCGCTGGAGCCAGTTCGTCCCGTCGACGGCGGCCGCTTCGTACAGGTCGCCGGGGATGCCCTGCAGCCCGGCCAGCAGACTGATCATGAAGAACGGGTAGCCGGACCAGATGTTGATGAAGGTGACCGCCCAGAGCGCCTTGTTGGGGTCGCCGAGCCAGTTCACGCCCTGCTCGATGAGGCCGAGCGTGTGCAGCACGTAGTTGACCACGCCGGACGGGTCGAGCAGCAGCCGCCAGATGACGGCGATCACCGCGATCGTGAACAGCCAGGGCAGGATGTAGACGATCCGGAAGATGGCCTTGGTGACGCCGCCGAGCAGCGGCGTGTTCAGCATCATCGCGAAGGCCAGGCCGAGCACCAGGTGGGCCGCCGTGCTGACCGAGATGAAGACCGCCGTGTTCTTGATGGCGGTCAGGAAGTCCGGGTCGGTGAGCACCTTGGTGTAGTTGGCGAACCCGGCGAACACCGAGTTGTCCTGGACGATCACGTTGTCCCGGAACGAGTAGCTGATCACCATGACGATGGGGACCACCATCAGGACCACGATCAGGGTCGCCGTGGGCGACAGATAGCCGTACGGGACCAGGCGCCGGGCCAGCGTCTTCTTCTTCGGCGGCGCCGCCCGCTCAACGGGCGCGGCGGCCTTCGAGGCCATCAGGGATGTCATCGCTGTCTCCTTGGTTGGGCGCCGCGCCGCCTGGCGAATCGGCGCGGCGCCCGGGGGCGGGGCTAACCGATCACCGAAGACCAGGACTCCTGCGCCTTGGCGAGCGCGTCGTCGACGCTCGTCTTGCCGGTCAGCACGAGCTGGAGCTGCTCGTCGAAGCTGCGCATGAGGTCCTCGGACTTCGGCAGGCCGACGAACTCGTTGGCCGGGTAGCCCTGCTGGTAGATGTCGAAGGCGGTCTTGAACAGCGGGTCGCTGTCGCCGAAGTCGGGCTGGGCGGTCTTGTTGCCCGGGAAGCCGTTGGCGATCGTGCTGAGCTTCGCGTTGGTGTCCTTGCTCATCAGGTAGGACACGAACTTGAACGCCTCGGCCTTGTGCTTGGTCGAGTTGGAGATGCCGATCCCCCAGGAGGCGTACGGGATGCCGCGCTTGCCGGTGTAGCCGTCCTCGGCCGGCAGGGCCGCCACCTCGAACTTGAGGTTGGGCTGGTTCTTCTTGATCAGGTTGATGTGCGCGAGCGAGTCGATCATCATGCCGACCTGGCCGTTGGTGAACTTCTCGACCTTGTCCTGCTCTTTCATGGTGAGCGAGCCGGGTGCGATGACGCCCGCGTCGTTGAGGCTCTTCACGTACTCGACCGTGCTCTTGACCGCGGGGGTCTGCAGGGCGGGCTTGCCGTCCTGCAGCATGCTGCCGCCGGACGCCCACAGCCAGGACATGACGTCGTTCTGGATGCCGTTGGGGACCGCGGTGTCGAGCGGGAGCGCCCAGCCCTTCACGTTGCCACCCAGGGCGCTGATCTTCTTGGCCGCGTCGAGGAACTCGGTGCGCGTGGTGGGCGTCTTGGCGACGCCGGCCTTGGCGAGCAGGTCCTTGTTGACGAACAGCGGGTAGACGAAGTTGACCACCGGGATCATGTACGTCTTGCCGTCGAGCTGGATCTGGCTGGCGAGCTGGCTGGGGTCGTAGCTCGCGTCGGTCATCAGCTTGGACATGTCGGTGATGGCGCCCTGCTTGGCGAAGTCGTTGACCCAGGCGCCATCGAGGCCGACCACGTCGGGCAGGGTCTTCGAGGCGGCGCCGGTGACCAACTGCTGCTTGGTCGAAGCGTACGGCGCGCTCAGCAATTTGATCTTGATGTTCGGGTTCTGCGTGGTGAAGTCGTTGACGATCTTGTCAAGCTCCCCGGCCGGAAGCTCGGCCCCCCACCACTGGGCGAACTCCAGCGTCACGGCGCCGCCCGAGGCGGAGTCGCCCGAGCCGCTCGAACCGCACGCCGCCACGAACGCGACCGTCGCGGCCGCCGTCACTGCCCCTATCACTCGCTTCAGCCGGGTTGCACGAACCGCCATGGTGGCTCCTTCTATATCGAGATCTTCCTGTTCTCTGCAACGTTGGCGTCACGTTAGCAGCGTGTTACAGATGAAGACAAGAGAAGAACAGCAGAAAACTGCGTAGTACGGCATACTCTTGCGTTAGGCCTCGCGAAGGCGCTTCTGAGCAGGGAGAATCGCCCGACCCACCCTTGCGGCTCTTCGCAGCTCTCCGCAGCGAGAACCGCAACGGACACGCGTTTGTGGCATACTGCCGCACTGACAAGGGGGAATCAGTGAGCGTTGACAGGGACGACCGGCAGCGCCACCTACCGGCCGGACGCAAGGCTCAGCTGGCCGCGTACGTGGCCGAGACCGGCCAGGTCACCGTGGGCGAGCTGGCCGAGCGCTTCGGCGTCTCGATCGACACCGTGCGGCGCGACCTCGACCAACTGGCCGCCGACGGCAGCCTGGTCCGCACGTACGGCGGCGCCGTCAGCCTCTCCACCGTCTCCCGCACCACCGACCGGGCCGTCGACCAGCGGCTCACCGTGCAGGAGCAGGAGAAGGAGAAGATCGCCGCGCTGGCCGCCGCCCTGGTCCAGGACGGCTCCACCATCATGATCAACGGCGGGACCACCACGCTCGCCCTGGCCCGCAACCTCGGCCAGCACCGCGACCTCACGGTGGCGACGAACAACCTGCTGCTGCCCGGGGCACTCCCGCCCTCGGCCGTCCGCGACATCTACGTCTTCGGCGGCGCGGTGCGCGCGCTCACGCTGGCCACCATCGGCCCGGTCAGCTTCCGCGCCCACACCGGCGCCGACCTGGACATCAGCTGCGACCTGGCGCTGGTCGGCGTCGGCGCGGTCGCCGCCGACGCCGGCTACACCACGAGCAACCTCGCCGAGGCCGCGATGATGCAGGAAATGATCTCCCGCGCCGCCCGGGTGGCCATCCTCGCCGACTCCTCGAAGTTCGGCCGCCGCCTGTTCGCCCAGGTCTCCGAGCTGGCCGCCGCCGACTACCTGATCACCGACGCCGCCCCGCCGCCCGACCTGCGCGACGCGCTCGCGTCGAACGGCGTCGAGCTGCTCATCCCCACGGCAGGCCCGACCTCTCCCGCCAATACCGATCGGCCGGCATCGACAAGTCCGGGTCGAACCGGGCGGTGATCGACTCCGCCCGCAGGTTGGAGATCAGCTGACCGGCGGTCGCGGCCCCGGAAAGCACCATGGTCGCCCACGGCTGTTGTAGGGCCGCCGCGAGGGCCACCGCGTCGCCGGGCGCGCCCTCCCCCACGGCGAGCCGGCCGTTGGCGAGCGCCTCCTTCACGATCACCAGGCATCCCGCGTCGTGCGCCTCGGCGAGCGCGGGCCCGGCGCTGGGCTCCAGCAGGTTCCAGGTGGCTTGCACGCTGCGGAACAGCGGCCGCCCGTCGACCTCGACCGCGAGCGCGGCCCGGATCGCCGCGGCCTGCGCCGACCCGCTGGTCGAGAACCCGATCACCGTGCCCCGAGCGGCGGCCAGGCTCGCGAGCCGGCGGTGCAGCTCCGCGTCGTGCAGCGCGCTGCTGTCCGGCGTCAGCGAGTGGATCTGGTAGAGGTCGAGGTGGTCGCCGAGCAGCGCCCGCGTCTCGCCCAGCTGACGCTCGAAGGTCGCGACACTGTGGTCCTTGACCTCGTTCAGCTCGGCGTCCATCCGCCAGCCGGCCGTGTAGGTGTACCCCCACTTGCTGCCGACCACGACGTCCTGCCGCTGCTCCAGCCCCCGCTGGTGCAGCCACTGGGCCAGGAATTCCTCGGCGCGGCCGTAGGACCGGGCGACATCGAAATACCGGACACCCGCCGCGTACGCCGAGTCGAGCAGCTCGTGCGCCCGCGCCCGCATCGCCTCGACGGTCCGCTCGGCCGGCAGGTCCGCGTCGCGGCCGAGATTGATGTAGGCCGGCCGGCCGACGGCCGCCAGCCCCAGCCCGATCCGGGACGCCCCGGCCAGCCGGTCGACGATGAGCGTCTCGTCCGCTGTCATGAGTACAGGCTATGGGGCCCGCCGGGGGCGGCTGTCAGGTCAGTTCTTCGGCCAGCCCGACGATGATCCCCTCGGGGCCGCGGACGTAGCAGAGCCGAAAGATGTTCTCGAACCGCTCCACCTCGCCCACCAGCTCGGCGCCGTGGGTGCGCAGCCGGGCGATCACGTCGTCGATGTCGTCGACGGCGAACATCACGCGCCGGATGCCCAGCGTGTTGGCCGGGGCGACGGCCGGCTCGGACCGGATCGCCTTCGGCGTGTGGAACATCGCCAGCTCGATGCCGCCGGGCACGCCCGGGATCCGCAGCATGGCAACGTCCTGCCGGACGTCGTCGAGACCGATGACACGCTCCACCCACCGGCCCTCGACCGGGCCTCTTCCCTCGAGCTCCATGCCGAGTTCGACGAAGAACGCGATCACCGCGTCGATGTCCTCGACGACGATGAGCACGTTGTCCATTCGCTGGATCGCCATGCCGGCCCCTCCCTGTGGTGGGTTCATCGTCGCAGGGACGGAGCCGCGGGGCCGTACTCGACATCCGTCGGGCGGCAAAGCCGTCCCGCAGAATGGCCCGGCCATCCCACCTCGCGGACCCGGTTCCAGATGCTGGCCATGCTCCCGCCTGCTGGGCGCGGCGTCCCACTTGCCGGGTCACCGCAGACCCAACCGTCCCGATATTTCGCCTATATCGGGCTGTCCGCAGGCGTGTCGCCGCACCACCTAACGTCAACCTGTCCGCAGCAAACACCCATCTTCCAAGATCGCGAACCCCGACTCGCCGCCCACCCAGATCACGGCGCTCAGCTGAAAAGCGGCGAAACCGCCGCACCAAACGCGTAACCCGAAGGTGGGTGATCTCCGCAGCGATGGCCGGGTCTGGGCAGAGCCCAGGGTCTACCCCCCCACACCCAGAACCCGGCTGATCGTGGATGCCGGCAGTCACTACCTCAACGGCGGACACTCGGCGGTAGCCAGGGGATCTCCGTACGCGCATAGTGAAGCCGTGCCCGGATACGCGGACCCCGCCGCTCTGGCCACGGCGCTCGCCGCGGCCGGCTATCTCGCCGACGAGGGGCTGGCGGTCGCCGGCTTTCTCGCGCTCAAGCTGCACCGCCCGGTCTTCCTGGAGGGCGACGCCGGCGTAGGCAAGACCGCCTTCGCGAGCGCCCTGGCCGAGGCCACCGCCCTCCCCCTAGTCCGGCTGCAGTGCTATGAAGGCCTAGACGCCTCGCAGGCCCTCTACGACTGGGACTTCCCCCGCCAGGTGCTGCACCTGCGCGCCGTCGAGGCCGCCGCCGGTGGCGCGCACAGCGTCGAGGAGTTGGAGGCCGGCCTCTACGACCGGCGCTTCCTGGTCGCCCGACCCCTGCTGCAGGCGATCGAGCAGGCCCCCTGCGTGCTGCTGATCGACGAGGTCGACCGGGCCGACGACGAGTTCGAGGCGTTCCTGCTCGAACTGCTGGCCGACGCCGCGGTGACCATTCCCGAGCTGGGCCGGATCGCCGCGGTCGAGCCGCCGCTGGTGGTGGTGACCAGCAACCGGACCCGTGAGGTGCACGACGCGCTCAAGCGGCGGTGCCTGTACCACTGGGTCGGGCACCCCTCGCCGGAGCGCGAGGCCGCGATCCTGCGCGCGCGCCTGCCCGAGGTGACCGAGCGGCTGACCGTGCAGATCGCCGCCGCGACCGCCCGGCTCCGCGCGCTCGACCTGGTCAAGCCGCCCGGCGTGGCCGAGTCGATCGACTGGGCGGCGGCGATCGGGGCGCTCGGCGCCGATACGCTCAGCGCCGAGATCACCGCGCTGACGCTCGGCGCGGTGCTCAAGGTCCGGGACGACATCGACCGGGTCCGCGCGCTGGGACCGGGCCACCTGGTCGAGGCGACGGCGACGGATGCTCCTTGACCTGGTCGCCGCGGTGCGCGCGGCCGGCGTCCCGGCGACGCCGGACCGGGTGCAGGCGATGTTCCGGGCGGTGGACGCGACCGGTCCCGACCTCCTGTACTGGGCGGCCCGCCTGACGCTGTGCGGTTCGCCGGACGACATCGCGCGATTCGACGCGGCGTTCGCCGGGTTCACCCGGGACGGCGAGCCGAGGGGCACCCCGTGGCAGGTGCGCCGGCTGCCCGAGCGCACGCTGTTCCGCGCCGAGTCGCCGCGGGACGAGGCCGCCGCCGGCGACCCGGGCCTCGCGGTCCGGGCCGCCGACGCCGAGGTGCTGCGCCACCGGGACCTGGCGACCTTGTCGGCGGCCGAACGCACCGAGGCCATGCGGCTGCTGGCGCTGACCGCGGCCGTGCATCCGCTGCGCCCCGGCCGGCGCTACCGGCCGTGGCACCGGGGGCGGACCGACCCGCGCCGGACCATGCGGGCGATGCTGCGCGCGGCCGGCGAGCCTCGCCTGCCGGCCCGGCGGGCGCGCCGGCCCCGGCCGCGCCGGCTCGTGCTGCTCGCCGACGTCTCCGGCTCGATGGCGCCGTACGCGGACGCGCTGCTGCGGCTCGGCCACGCGCTGGTCCAGGGCCGTCCCCGGTGGACCGAGGTGTACACGCTCGGCACCCGGCTGACCCGGGTCACGGTGCCGCTGCTGACCCCGGACGTGGAGGCTGCGGTCCGGGCGGCCGGCCAGGCCATCCCGGACTGGCGCGGCGGCACCCGGCTGGCCGACACGCTCACCGAGTTCCTCCGCCGGTACGGACACCGCGGGGTCGCCCGGCGGGCCGTCGTGGTCGTGTTCAGCGACGGCTGGGAGCAGGGCGACCCGGCGCCGCTCGGCGAGGCGGCGGCCCACGTACGCCGGCTCGCGCACCGGCTGATCTGGGCAACCCCGCACGCCGGACGGCCGGGCTTCGCGCCCACGGCCGGTGGGCTGGCCGCGGTGCTCCCGCACGTCGACGCCATGGTCGCCGGCCACAGCATCGCAGCCATCGAGGAACTTCTCCGCGAGGTGTCGCGCTGACTCGACCGGCCCTTGCGCGTGATCGGGTCTGTGAGGAAACTCACCAGAAGTGCGTGGCCCGTGTGCGTCCGCCGCGGGCCGTTTCTCGGCCACCGCGGGAGGCGCCGTGTCTTCCACCGCCAAAATCACCGTGACCGTCGACGGCGACCAGTACATCGACACCGTCGAGGCCCGAACCCTACTGATCCACTACCTACGCGAGACGATCGGCAAGGTCGGTACGGTCGTCGGCTGCGACACCAGCAACTGCGGCTCGTGCACAGTGCTGATGGGCACCGCCGAGGACCGCGACCGCAGCGTCAAGAGCTGCTCGGTCCTCGCCGTGCAGGCCGACGGCGCGACCATCACCACCGTCGAGGGCCTGGCCGGCCCCGACGGCTCGCTGCACGCCGTGCAGCGGGCCTTCCACGAGTTGCACGGCCTGCAGTGCGGCTTCTGCACCCCCGGGATGATCATCTCGGCGATCGACCTGCTCCGCGACAACCCGGACCCGACCGACGACGAGATCCGCGACGGCCTGTCCGGCAACCTGTGCCGCTGCACCGGCTATCAGAACATCGTCCGGGCCGTACGAGCGGCCGCGGCCGAACTTCGCGCCCCGGAGGTGGCGTCGTGACCGTCACCGAGGACCGCGAGGTCGGCGCCGCCCGCCGGCGCAAGGAGGACGCCCGGCTGATCACCGGCCGCACCCGCTGGACCGACAACATCACCGTGCCCGGCCTGCTGCACATGGCGATCCTGCGCAGCCCGTTCGCGCACGCCCGGATCGTCTCGATCGACACCTCGCCGGCGCTGAGCCGGCCCAACGTGGTGGCCGCGTTCAGCGGCGCCGACGTCGCCGACGTGCAGGGCAGCCTGCCGTGCGCCTGGCCGGTGACCGAGGACCTCGTGCACCCCGACCGGCCGCCGCTGGCCGTCGGCACGGTGCGCCACCACGGCGAGGCGGTGGCCGTCGTCGTCGCCCGCGACCAGGCCAGCGCGCTGGACGCGCTGGAGGCGATCGAGGTGGACTACGAGCCGCTGACGCCGGTGCTCGACCTCGAGCAGGCGCTCGCCGACGGCTCCCCGCTGGTGCACCCCGACAAGGGCACCAACAAGTCGTACACCTGGATCTTTGACTCGGCCGCGGCCGGCACCGGCGCCGACGTGGCCGCGGCGGACGCCGAGGTCGTGATCGAACGACGCTACGTCCAGCAGCGGCTCATCCCGGCCTTCATGGAGCCGCGCAGCGTCATCGTCGACCCGGGCGCGGGCGACTACACGATCTGGTCGGCGACCCAGATCCCGCACATCCTGCGGGTGTTCTACGCGCTGCTCACCGGTACGCCCGAGCAGAAGGTGCGGGTGATCGCCCCGGACGTCGGCGGCGGTTTCGGCGGCAAGCTTCAGGTGACCCCGGAAGAGCTGATCGTGTTCATGGCGGCGCGCCGGATCGGCCGCCCGGTCAAGTACACCGAGACCCGCAGCGACACCATGCTCTCCGCGCACCACGGCCGCGACATGATCCAGGACGTACGGCTCACCGCGCGCCGGGACGGCACGGTCACCGGCATCTCGGTGAAGCTGATCGCCAACATGGGCGCCTACCTCGGGCTGGTCGGGCCGGGCGTGCCCATCCTCGGCGCCTTCATGTACAACGGGATCTACAAGTTCCCGGCCTACCGCTTCGAGTGCAGCGGCGTGTTCACCAACACGACGATCACCGACGCGTACCGCGGCGCCGGCCGGCCCGAGGCGACCTTCGCGATCGAGCGGGCGATGGACGAGCTGGGCGTCGAGCTCGGCCTCGACCCGATCGAGGTACGCCGGCGCAACTGGATCAAGCGGGAGGAGTTCCCGTTCACCACGGTCGCGGGGCTCGTCTACGACTCCGGCGATTACGACGCCGCCACCGACAAGGCGCTGGCCTTGCTCGGCTACGACGAGTTGCGCAAGGAGCAGGAACTGCGGCGCGCGTCCGGCGATCCGGTGCAGCTGGGGATCGGGACCTCGACGTACACGGAAATGTGTGGTTTGGCTCCGTCGCGGCTGCTCGGCGCGCTGCGGTATGCGGCGGGTGGCTGGGAGACGGCGGCCGTCCGGGTGCTGCCGACCGGCAAGGTCGAGGTGGTCACCGGCACCAGCCCGCATGGGCAGGGGCACGAGACCGCGTGGAGCCAGATCGTCGCCGACGAGCTCGGCGTGGCCTTCGACGACGTCGAGGTGCTGCACGGCGACACCCGCACCTCGCACAAGGGCCTCGACACGTACGGCTCCCGGTCGCTCGCGGTCGGCGGGATAGCGCTGGTGGAGGCGTGCCGCAAGGTGCGCGACAAGGCCCGTACGGTGGCCGCGCACATGCTCGAGTGCAGCCCCGACGACCTGGAGTTCACCGGCGGCGCGTTCCGGGTGCGCGGCACGCCGGACGCGGCCAAGACCATCGCCGACGCCGCCTTCGCCGTGTTCGCGGCGCACGACCTGCCCGAGGGCGTCGAGGCGACGCTCGACGCGGACGCCACCTTCGACCCGGAGACGTTCTCCTTCCCGCACGGCACACACCTGTGCGCGGTCGAGGTCGACACCCAGACCGGGCACGTGGCCATCCGCAAGTACGTCGCGGTCGACGACGTCGGCAAGGTGATCAACCCGACCATCGTCGAGGGACAGGTGCACGGCGGCGTCGCCCAGGGCATCGCGCAGGCGCTGCACGAGGAGGCCGTCTACGACGAGTCGGGCACGCTGGTGACCGGTTCGTTCGTCGACTACACCCCGCCGACCGCGGCCGACCTGCCGGACATCGTCACCGACCGCACCGAGACCCCGGCGACGACGCACCCGCTCGGCGTCAAGGGCGTCGGCGAGGCCGGCGCGATCGCCGCGACCCCCGCGGTGGTCAATGCGATCGTCGACGCGCTGCGCCCGTTCGGGGTGCGCGACGTACCGATGCCGTGCACGCCGGAGCGGGTCTGGCGGGCGATCCGAAACGCCGGAACGGAGAGTGGACGGTCATGATCCCGGTTGCCTTCGACTACCTGCGTCCCACCAGCGTGGACGAGGCCGTCGCCGCGCTCGCCGAGGGCGGGGAGGACGCCAAGATCCTGGCCGGTGGCCAGAGCCTGATCCCGGTGCTGCGGCTGCGGCTGGCGGCGCCGAGCGTGCTGGTCGACCTGGGCGGCGTGGCGCAGTTGCGCGGCGTCCGCGAGGAGGGCGACTCGCTGGTCATCGGCGCGATGACCACGCACGACGAGGTGGCGGCCTCGCCGCTGGTCCGCCGGTTCGCGCCGCTGCTGTCCCGGATGGCGGCCACCATCGGCGACCGTCAGGTACGCCATCGCGGCACGCTGGGCGGCTCGCTGTCGCACGCCGACCCGGCGGCCGACATGCCCGCGGCGGCGGCCGCGCTGGAGGCCCGGTACGTGCTGGCCGGTCCGAACGGCCGGCGGGTGGTCTCGGCGGCCGACTTCGCGGTCGACCTGTTCACCACGGCGCTCACCGACGACGAGGTGCTGGTCGAGATCCAGGTGCCCAAGGTGGAGGGGTGGGGTTCGCACTACGAGAAATTCCACCGGGTCGTGCAGGCGTGGGCGATCGTCGGGGTGGCGGCGATGGTGCGGCGCGACGACGGCGCGATCGAGTCGGCCCGGGTGACGCTGACCAACATGGGCCCCACGGCGCTGCGGGCGACCGCGCTCGAGCGGGCGCTGGCCGGCTGCGCCGCCGACCGGGCCGCGATCGAGGAGGCGTGCTCGGTCGCGGCCGAGGGCACCTCGCCGAGAGACGACCTGACCGCCTCCGCCGAGTACCGGCGTCACCTGGTCCGGGTGCTGGCCGGGCGGGCGGTGGCCGCCGCCGCCGGCGTGTAGCGAGCGACAGGCCGCGCCGGCTCTCCCGGCGCGGCCTGGTCGCCATGCGGGACTAAGGCCAGTTATGAAACAGGCCTTAGGCCGCCGAGGCCGGCCGCCGCCGGGTGCGCGGGACCGGGGTGTCCTTGGCCTCCGCGCCGGTGCGGTCGTACCAGCGGCGGTAGGCGGCGATCAGCGGCAACGCCGTCAGGCCGTGCAGCACGACGCTGAGCGTCACCGTGACGACGACCGTGGTGAGCACCGGGTTCGCGTCCGGGATGCCGTGCTCCAGCGCGATCAGGCCGAACACCACCGTGGCGAGACCGCGCGGGCCGAACCATCCGATGAAGAGCGCCGTCTGCCATCGGGCGCCGGTGCGGGCCAGGACCAGCGCCACCGGAACCATCCGAACAAAGGTCAAACTCAGGATCGCGTACGCCAGGACCCGCCACGTGATGTCCGGCCACGCGGTGCGGATGGCCACCGCGCCGAAGCCGATCCAGGTGACGGCGGCCAGCAGGTTCCCGGTCTCCTCGGTGAACGAGGTGGCCCGCAGGCCGTGCTCGCGGGACACGTGCCCGAACGCCATGCCGCCGACGAACGCGGCGATGAAGCCGCTGCCGCCGAGCGTGACCGCCGCGGCGTACCCGGTCAGCGCGGCGGCGATGGTGAACAGCTGCACCCACTGGCCGTGCAGCCAGCCGGCCCGTTCGGAGCGGCGGAAGAGCAGGCCGGCGAGGACCCCCACGCCCACGCCGGCTACCAGCCCCCAGCCGATCTGTTCCGCGGCGTTGTGGACCACCGCCGACGGCACGCTGCTATGCAGGTCGGCAAGCGAGATGTCCAGCGCGACCAGGAAGAACGGGACCGCCAGGCCGTCGTTGAGCCCGCTCTCCACGTCCAGCGCCTGCCGCAGCCGGGCGGGCACCGCCGGGTCCTCGACGACCCGCTGGCCGAGCGCCGCGTCGGTCGAGCAGAGCATCGTGGACAGCAGGAACGCGCCGCCGAACCCGATGCCGGGGAAGATCAGCAAGCCGGCGCCGATCCCGAGCAGCATGGTCAGCGGCAACCCGATCAGCAGCAGCCGGCCCGGCCAGGACAGATGGCTGCGCAGCGCCCGCAGGTCGATCCGGGCCGAGTCGCTGAACAGCAGGAGCACCAGGGCGAGCTCGGTGACCAGCCGGGCCGCCTCGCTCTCCGCCCCGGCGCCGAACCAACCGGCCCCGCCGACGACCAGGCCCGCGGTCACGAACACGATCGCGGAGGTGACGCCGCGCCGGTCGAGCAGGGCGGACGTCGCGGCGTACGCGATCAGGATGACGCCGACGGTCAGAAGGGTGCCCACGGTCGCCGAGCATCGCGGCGCCCGCGCCCGGGCACAACACCCGTGGCGAATGAACCGGGGTCCGGCGCGGCCGCTCAGGCCGCGGCGGACCAGGCCCCGGCCGCCCGGGCCGACTCCTCCCGGGCTTGAGCGTGGCCGGCCCGGGCGGCCGGCGCGCGGCGGGCCGGGTCGAGCACGTTGCGGCCGAAGGCGCGCTTCGCCGCCTTGTCCGGCTGGATCAGGACGACCTCGGCGCCGAGGCCGGCGATCTGCCGGCCGATCCGGGTCGAGGGGCCGAAGCTCGCGGTCACCGGGGCGACGATCACCACCTGGTCGTAGCCGGCGGCGAGGTCGGCGTTGACCGGGGAGCGCATGCCGCCGTCGATGTAGCGGCGGTCGCCGATGGTCACCGGCGGCCACACGCACGGCACCGCGCAGCTGGCGCCGACCGCGTCGACCAGGTCGACGCCCTGGTCGCGGTCGAAGACCACGAACTCGCCGGTCCGCGCGTCGACCGCGGTGACCAGCAGCCGCCGCTCGGGCCAGGTCGCGTCGTCGAGGCGGGCCGCGATGACCGCTCGGCGGTCGGCCTCCGGGACGGTATGCGCGGCGAGGGCCATGGCCCCGATCCGGGCCCGGGCCCGCTGCTCGTCGCGCCGGCCGGCCGCCGCCCACGTCCAGCGCAGGATCGTCGGCAGGCCCAGCCGGGCGGGAATCTCCGCGGTCGGCGGGGCGAGCTGGCCGGCGTACATCGTCGGCAGGTCGAGGCCGGTGGCCACCAGCGCGCCCACCACCGAGCCGGCCGACGTGCCGATGACGACGTCGGCGTCGGTGAGGTCGATCCCGGCCTCGGCCAGGCCGGTGAGCATCCCGATCTCCCACGCCACGCCGGTCACTCCGCCGCCGCCCAGAACCAGTGCGCGTGTCGTCATAGCGCACGCTAACCGAATCGGCCGCGGCCGTACCAGTCCGCATTCGAGTAGGGTCCTCATCATGTGCCGGCTGTTCGGCCTGACCGCCGCGCCCGAGCGGGTACGGGCGACGTTCTGGCTCCTCGACGCCTCGGACAGCCTCGCGGTGCAGAGCCGCCGCGAACCCGACGGCGTCGGCCTGGGCACCTTCGGCGCGGACGGGCGGCCGGAGGTCCACAAGGCGCCGATCGCGGCCTACCAGGACCCCGACTTCGCCCGTGAGGCCCGCGAGGTGCGGGCCGCCACCTTCATCGCGCACATCCGGTACGCCTCCACCGGCGGCCTCACGCCCGCCAACACGCACCCGTTCGAGCAGCGCGATCGCCTGCTGGCGCACAACGGCGTGATCGGCGGCCTGCCGCGGCTGGAGGATCACCTCGGCGCCGCGATGAGCCTGGTGCACGGCGACACCGACTCGGAACGGCTCTTCGCCCTGATCACGACGTACGCGGAGCAGACCGGCGACGTCGCCGAGGCGATCACCCGCGCCGTCCGCTGGACCGCGGCGAACCTGCCGGTGTACGCGATCAACCTGGTCCTGACCACCGCGACCGATCTGTGGGCGCTGCGCTACCCGGAAACCCACGAGCTGTACGTCCTGCCGCGCGCCGCCGGCGGCCCGAGCGGCAGCCGGCACCTCGACCACGCCAGCGCGGCGGGCACCGTACGGGTGCGGTCGGCCGACCTGGCCACCACGCCGGCGGTGGTGGTCGCCTCCGAGCGGATGGACGAGGACCCCGGCTGGCGTCCGCTGGAGCCGGGCGAGTTGCTCCACGTCGGCCCGGACCAGCGGATGAGCCACGAGATCGCGGTGCCACGGCCGCCCGCCCACCGACTGACCCTCGCCGACCTCGACCCGCACGCACAGGCTTCCCAGAAGCCCGCCCGGTCCTGACGGGTAATCTGCACGACGGGACAAACCGACGAAGGGTTGGGCGGATCATGAACAGCGACAGCGACACGGGCGCCGACATAGTGGAGCCGTCGGAGGAAGATGGCGACGCCGTGCTCGCCCGGATCACCCCGGGCATGGCCGTCATGGACGTCAACGGCGATCAGGCCGGCACGGTCGGCGGCGTCCACTTCGCCGGCACCGACGTCCTGCCGGAGGCCCCGCTCGGGATAGCCGAAGACCTGGTCGACACCGGCTACGTCCTGATCGACGGCGCCGGGCACCTGGCCAACGACGCCTACGCCGGCGGCGATCAGATCGACGACGTGACCGACGTGGTCACGCTGAACGTGCGCCGTCTGGACCTGATCCGGGTCGAGTCCACGACCCCCTGAGCCCGGCGAGCGTCAGGCTGGTAAATGCCTACGGGTTTCGGGGATGCGACCGGTCCGGTGCGGGCGGAAGGCTTTCGGCATGCTTCCCCTCTCCGATGGCCTGCCGCCTCGCCGTTTCCCGCTGGTGACCG